>FZPS01000175.1_pt89 | contig 57525 bp, 44 predicted proteins | sample 1817821 | NCBI WGS metagenome assembly FZPS01 (sample SAMEA104158645, study PRJEB21678) | metagenome | place: Germany | collected 2015-04-21 | reverse complement strand
GTTGCAGTCCTTGTTTATGTATGGCGCGCCCGACAGGATTCGAACCTATGGCCTTCTGATTCGTAGTCAGACACTCTATCCAGCTGAGCTACGGGCGCACGCTATATAAATGGCGGAAGGGGAGGGATTTGAACCCTCGGAGGGCGGCAAAGCCCTCAACCGCTTAGCAGGCGGCTCTTTTCGGCCACTCAAGCACCCTTCCCAATCGCCTTGCTGACAAATGATAGTCTATCACATACGAACTCGAACTGTCAAGAGATCCAGGCGAAATGACTGTGTCAAGCATAGTGCAACAGCGATAATATTTCGTCTTGACGCTGACGATGGAAGTAAATCTCTCCAGGAGTAATGGTGGCTTCGCTTGCGCCCACAGAGAGGAACTGATGCGGCCCACGCGCTAGCTATTTACCTGACCGAATATCTCTGATTGGCGTTGGCGAAATATGCAGGTCCTTGAATGTGACCTTGCATCCATTTCCCGTTGGAGATTGGGCCACTACGCCAACCTTCACCGCAGCGCCGGTGTCTAGAGTAAAGTAGCGAACCATCTCCCACCACTTGCCGTCATGGGAGTAATGAAAAGCAAAACAGTCATCAAAGCGGGTGACTCGAAGATAAATGCCGCTCTCGGGTACGACCAGGGAGTTACAGTCGTCGGACACTCCCTTGGTGACGACACTGACAATCATCGGCTTTTTGTACGTAAACTCATAGCATAGTTTCGCCCAATGATCGTCATCGACCATGACCATCATTACCGCTGCGTCGTAGTCATCGAGCATCTCGACCTCAACTTTGGTCATGAACGTAAAATCGCCTTCGTACAGCGTGTACAAGAAGTGGGCCGAGTGCTGTACCGAAGTTCCCGCAGGATCCTTGAAAAAGTCGGTTTGCGGCTCAGCCTGTACAACCAATCCTTCTTCTGTGAAAGACCACTCTCGTGGTTCATTCATCCAGCGAAATCCAGCTGGCTTGGTCTTACCGTTTAAACCAGAAAACACGTTTGTCATTTACTCCTTGCCTCCTCTAACGGGGTCAGACCCCGTGACTACCCGGTCACAGGGTCTGACCCCCGTTTTCGTTTCCCCTTCTTTGGCAGCTGCTGCGCTGAATGAGGGTTGTCTCGATGGTACGGGGCGCAAAGGGTTCCTCGTTGATGATTTGCAGCAGCAGCTCCGAAGCAGCCTCCCCCATGGCCTGTTTCTGCTGCCGAACGGTTGTGAGACCGCAGAATCGGCAGAATTCCATGTCGTCCAGCCCCACGATGGACAGATCCTCAGGAACGCTCTTCCCGCGCCTGTTCAAGGCTTCGATGGCCCCAACCGCCATGCTGTCCTGGACCACAAGGGCGGTGGGTTGATCGTCCATCTGCAAGATGGCCTCCATCGCTTGGTACCCCTCTTCTTCAACGTATTCGCCCCGGAACAACCAGGCGGGATTGTACTTTACTCCAGCATCGGACAGGGCCGCCCTGAAACCCTTCAGACGGTCTTCAGCAGGGGCAGAGATGGGCAGGCCATCGATGAGACCAATCTTTCTATGCCCCAGCTCAAGCAAGTAATCTGCTGCTAGAAAACCCGATCGGAAGTTATCGGAGATCACATAGGAGGCGTTGGGGCCAACGAGATCCACGTCGACGAAGACTGTTGGTATGTCCGATTCTAGGATACTGTCAAACTGCGAAACGTCCTCTTTGAGAAAACCTAAGAAAATGACACCATCGACATGGCGAGTTTTCACTTTTTCCACATAGCCGATGGGTTGTCCATTGGGATGATGGGCCGGAGTATAGAGATAGAGAATGTCATAGCCCTGGGGACCGAGGGTTTTCTCAATACCATCGATCACTTCGCGAAAAAACGGATCATTAAGTTGACTGGCCAGAAACAAGCCAATCAGCTTAGAGCGCTGCGTAATTAAGCATCGGGCCGTAGTATTCGGAAAGTAATTACATTCCCGCATCACCCTGCGTACACGGGCCCGTGTCTCTGGGCTGACTCCAGGGTAATTGTTCATTACTTTGGAAACCGTCGATTTCGATACCTTCGCTTTTTTCGCAATGTCCGCAATCGTGATCAATTTGCTTACCTCGCTTACTCGCCTGTAATGCCAGATGTGCCCATGGTCTGGACAATTTGAGACTGGTTAATAATGAAAACCGTGATCGGTACTGCCATTAGTATAACAGTAACAGCGGCCGCGACGCCAGCCCTACCCACGCCGCCGCCGATAATTTGGCTCAGGGCATAGGGCAGAGGCTTGAGCTCCTCCCGATAGATAAAGAGGGTGGATTGACCTCCTGCATCGCCCCACAGTGACTGGAAGCTTAGAATTGTCAAGGTGAGCCAGGCCGGCTTGACAATGGGCATCACCACCGTCCACCAAATCTTAAATTCGCTTGCTCCGTCAATCCTGGATGCTTCCAAGAGGGAGTCGTGCACCATGTGGTCGATGAAGTTGCGCATCAAAAACACCCCTAGGGTTGCGCCCCAGGCGGGCACAATGATGGATGCCAGACTGTCAATCCAGTTGAGATAGGCCATGGTCAGGTAATGGGGAATCAGCAAAACCGCACCGGCAAACATGAGGGATAACAAAATGGCGGAGTTGATGATGCCCTTCCCTGGGAAATCGTGCTTGGCCAAGGCGTAGGCACACAGGGACCCCAGGAGTACATTTCCAGCGGTGCCCAAAATCACGATCACCAAGGAATTGAACAAATAACGGGTGATGGGTACCCAGCTCTGGGCCATCAGCAAGAACAGGTCGCTGAAGTTGTCGAGGGTAGGATGCCTCGGAAAGAACTGGGGCGGGAAAAGGAAAATCTCATTCAGGGGCTTCAGCGCTTGGCTGATCGTATACACCAGGGGCAGAGCCATAAAGGCGGCCATGGCAAAGATGATCATGAAGATAAAGATGTCTCCCCCCACCGATCTCGCCAACCTTCGGTTACTGATGCGCAGTTTCATTCTCTTCACTCCCCTATCCTATCTTGGCTAACAACCGCTGCGCGAGCCGTTGGACTCCCACCATGGTCAAAAAGAGTAGGACAGCCATGGCCGAAGCGTAGCCCATTTCGTAACGGACATATCCATAGTCATTGAGATGCTGCATGATCGTCCAGGTGGCCCAATCCGTTGGAGTGTTGCCCGTGAGGGCCTGGAGCTGACCGGCCGCGGCAAAGGAATTGGTGATGCTGATGATGGCACCAAACATCAGGTGGTTCTTCATCAAAGGCAGAGTAATAAACCACAGCTCCTGCCATCTGTTTCCCACGCCGTCAATGGCTCCCGCTTCATAGTACATCAGATCAATACCCTGGAGCCCGGCAATAAAGGTCAAAAAGCTCACACCCAGACTCATCCAAAGGACAACTAAAATGACGATACCCATCATCCAGGTGGGATCCTGAAGCCAGAGGACGGGCTTATCGAGCACCCCCCAGTACAGCAGAAGCCCGTTCACATAACCATAGGCATCGCCGCTAAACATCACGGTCCAAATGAGGTAGGCATTCGCTGAGATGCTGGGGGCATAAAACAAGAGTGTCAGAATCGTCCGCAGTTTCGGATGGAGTTCATTGATCAGCCAAGCGAAGACAAAGCACATCACATAGCTCAAAGGCCCGGTAATCGCGGCGAAGAGAAAGGTGTTCTTCACCGCAATTAAGAAGACTTCGTCCTCCAAAAACAGCGTGAGGTAATTCTGAAAACCCACCCAACTTGGCGGCTGAACCATGTTGAAATAGGTGAAACTCAAAATGACGGACAGCAGAATGGGTAAGACCACAAAGACCGAAAACACAAGGAGAAAAGGAGCAACAAACAGGTAGGAAATGGCATTGGCCCTGATCTGGCTCCAAATCTGCCGCATACGGCCCGCAGTTCGTACAGTCCTTAAGGATCCCTTGTTTGAAGATAGTTCATAACTCATGGCATGTCCCCCTCTCCTGGTATGGTGATGCCCGAGCGTTCCAGCAGTTCCGCGAAGCTTCTCTCACTTGCGGGAGGATCCCAATCCAGTCTGTACACATGGGTATACAGATCCCAGTAGAGTTCCTTCAGTTTGGGATCCAGCTGTTCGATGTCGGTTTCAAAACCAAACTCCAGCCGTTTGCGGGTTAACTCCCGATTGATCTCCCGACTGTAGTTAAAGACAGATTCCCTTACGGGCTCATTCTGGAGCACCACAGCCCGGAACAGCCAGTCAAACTGGCGGGTAATATAGTATCCTCCAACAACGGGAGGGATACCTTCCACCCAGGCCCATTGCTCATTGAGATTGTTGCGCTCCTCCACGCGCCAAGGCAGCTGCTGCAGGGCCTCTACATTGGCTGTGGCATAGCGGGCGGCCGCTCCTAAGAGAGCTTCCATTTCTCGGCCAAAACGCACTTGCGTCTCCGTTGACGTCCACCATTTAAGGAATTCCCACGCTTCCTCCTGTCTGTCCGATTTCGACATGATGATGGAACCTGTGGTTCCTTGGGGGATCACAATGGCGGGCCCCCCGGCACCGCCCTGGGCCATGGCCAGCATGTTGGCGCCGGCCAGCAAATCTTGGGCCACTGGAACGGTGCGATTGATGGTGCCATCCTCTTGCCTAATCCCGGGAATGGGCACCATCCCCCACTCACCGCGCAATTCGGGTGCAAAGACAGTGAGGGTGTTAAAGTCCCCGTAGTTGGCAATGGCCAGGGGCATCTCGCCCATGCGAAAGCGATTGACAAAGTTGTATTCCAGGGGCAGTCCTGATTGGGTATAGAGATTGGTCATCTCTTCAAAGGTGGCAATGGCGGCCTCGGACTCTAGATTGGCCAAGATCGCATCTTCCTTGAAAATCGCCACACCCTTTTGGTAGAGAAACTGCAAAAACGTGTAATAGCTGGGCCAGAGGCCAAATTCCAGGTGATGATTCTGCAGATCCGGCAAGATCCGATAGACATCCTCCCAGGTTTGGGGAACCTCCAACCCCAAGTCTGCCAGGACATCCTTGCGATAAAACAACATCGGGAAACTCTGCATCTCAGGAAGGGCAAAGGTTTGGTCCCTGAATCGGAAAGGCAGTAAAGCCGACTTCATAAACCGGCCACTCACTTCCTCGAAATCGGGAAACTCGCTGAGATCAACCACAGCCCCGCGAAAAGCCAGGTCCATACTGGCAGCCCCAATGGCCACATCGGGCTGGGTACCGGCAATGGTGGTCGGAACTAGGAGTCTTTGCATATCATTCACCAGTTCCAAATTGACCCGGATACCAGTCTCGGGTGTGAACGTATCTTCGATCATCTGCTTGAGGACCTGCGCCTGGTCTCGTCCCAGGCCGATCCAGACCTTCAGTCCGTCCTTTTTGTCCGCCCTCGCTCGGTCTGCTCCCTCCGTAATATCTAAAACCCCGGTATAATCATGGGTAAAAGAAGCAATAAAGGCACGAATCTCATGGAGCATCACTTGAAAGAACGTCGGAGTCACCCTGGGCATTTTCTCCCCGGGAGAGGAGATGATCATATAGTCCACCTGCAAAGGCTGATTGCGGGTGTTCATAACCCAGGTTCCCAGATTACCAATGCCGTCGCGGAACTCCCGCAGCAGATTGGGAATAGAGTCGGGACGATAGACCATGCGATCCAGCATGCGGGCCAGATCGGTCAAGGTGGCGGTATGGCCTCCCCTTTGCCCTGTAATTTGCTCGAATTCCCGGGCCATCCCCTTGAGAACCTCACTCTGTGCGCTGATGCGATCCAGCAAATCAGGGACGCGTCTTTCCAATTGATAACTGCGCATAGGATCCGGTGTAGACGAGGTAATCATGATAATACTGCGGTAAATGGTATTCAGTTCATAGAGGGTTTCTTCACTGAGACGCACTAAGTTGGCCAGGTCCCCCAAAACCGCCTCCATCCGAATCTCATGGGTTCCCTTGGTGAAATAAAACAGAAATGGTTCATCCTGATGATCCAAGCCTAACTGCTTGAGCTGGTATCGATTGGAATGATAAAACTTGACCGCCCCGACCTCAGCATAGGGAACCTGGCCATCGATGGTAACTTTGCGATTGCTGAAGATTCCCCGACTTATGTTTTGCTTGCCCTTGATGGAAATCTGATAGAAACCGTCCTCAGGAATCTCCACTTCCCACGCTACCCAGTCGCCTAGAACCTGCCAGCGGTGCCCACCAATGGAATTAAGACGAATTTCTGCGGGATGATACGGTTCGGTGGTGGGATCGCCTTGATCGAAGACTGGGAAAAGGGAGGGACTGGAGCGATACGCCGCATCCTCCCCCTGCACGATCAGGAAATGCCCCGTGGTGGGCTCCCGTCCCAGACGGATCTGCTCTTGCAGCACTTCCTGATAGGGCCTGGGCGCCTCAGCCTGGGTCACCCGCAGCTGGCTTAGGATCATGGGCTCCGATGTGGAAAGGAGCCGCACGGTGTTTTCCCCTTCCTTCAGATAAAACTGGTAGGGCTGCATCACATAACCCAGGGAGTCCGATAAATAGACCCTTCTCCACATGGGTTTTTCCATCTGCCTGGGACGAATCTCATTTCCTGCCTGATCCTTTAAGAAAGGGGTGGCGTCACCAAAGATGCGATGAAAGAGCAGCAGTTCGGCACCGGAAAAAAGTCTCTCTCCATTGATGCGAATCTCCCGCTCGATGGAGGTGCCTCGCCCCGGGGCTGGATAGTACTCCAGTTCAATATGGTACAGCCCGGCCTGGGGTACCCGAACCGTCCACTCCACATAGCCCTGTTCATCGGTCCAAAGAACCTCACCGGGGTATCCATGGACATCCGTTAGGACTTCCAGATCCATATTGGTTTTGGAATATGCTACCGCTGGGATCACCAGATCCAGATCCGGCCTGGGAGCTCCGCTGTACCTCTGGAGATAGTCCTGATAGGACTCTCGGCGGGCATAGGGTTCCGAAACTAGATCCTCCTCGCCGCTTTCCACTCCCAGCACCTGGAACTCATGCACTCTGAGCTGGTTGTTGCCAGGAACCGAATTGGGCTCTGTGATCAATAAGCGTACGTAGCGGGCCTTAGTGGGTTCAAAGGAACGATCGGTAATGCTTTCGGTGTTGTCCCGCACCTGATCCAGATCGGCCCACGTCTCCCCGTCCTCGCTCACTTGGAGGGAGTAGGCTGCGGTGTTAAAGCGCTCTCCCGCGGCTCCGAAGAGAGCGTTGGGACCGGCCCCTTCGTGTTTCACAATCCACCGCTCCAGGACATACTCTCCATCTAGGTCCACCGCAAGCCAGTAGGGAGGCTCTGCATTCACGCTCCAGCTGGTAAGATCCACTTCGTCAGTTGCACGCGCCGCCCGTTCACTCTCATGACTGGCCCAGACGGGTTTACCTAAAATCACATTCTCAAAGGCTATCTCCTCTGTCTCCGGGGCGGGCGGGCCATCTGGGTTGCTGGGATCAAGGACAGCCCAGAAGGCTGGTTTTGGATTTCCCTGAGAGTCAAAAAGCAAGGGATAATCAGCTCTGCCCTGCACCGGATAGTTATTTTTCCAGCTATAGTTATCACGGACCCCCCAAAAAGTGACTCGCTCGATCACGTCGCTGTACTCCTGGAATACCTGAAAATAGGCGGCGTAGGCTGCAGCCTGTTGGGCCGCGACGGAATCAGGTAAACCACTGGCATAGCGATTGCTGCGATCGTTCCAGCTATAGACACTTACGTCCATTTCGGTGATACTCACGCTCACCCCAAGGGAGGCATATTTCTCAATGGCCGCACGCACCGCCGCCGTACTCGGATAACTCAAGTCCCAGTGCCCCTGCATCCCGATACCATCAATGGGCGCCCCCTTAGCCAGAAGGCCCTGGACGAGTTGGTAAATGGCATCACGCTTCCCTGGATCGGTGGCGCTATAGTCATTGTACAAAAGACGCGCCGTGGGATCCGCCTCATGGGCAAAGCGGAAGGCCAGTTCAATGTAATCATCGCCAATGATCTGCCGCCACTTGCTGTCCCTCAGCCCCCAGCCTTGGGTCCTCGGATCTTGTTCCACCGCTTCGTTGACCACATCCCAACTGGCGATGCGACCTTTGTAACGCCCCACCACGGTGTGAATGTGTTCCCGCATACGCTCGATTAGGGCCTCGCGGGAAAGCTCCTGGCCGTTTGCATCGAGGAAAACCCAATCGGGCGTTTGGGAATGCCAGATTAGGGTGTGGCCGTGCACAGCCAGACCATGTTTTTCTGCATAGTCCACCAAGTTGTCCGCGGCATAAAAGTCGAAGGTGCCAGGATAGGGCTGCAGAGACTCCCATTTCATGGCATTCTCTGCGGTAACCGCATTAAAGTGCGTCAAGTTAATGAAATCATCCATGTAATAGGCAGCCCGCGCCGCAAATCCGATCAAAAACTGATCAGCATAGGCTTCGTGCAGCGAGGGCGGCTGCATGGCCCCTGCGTTAGCCGAAAACAGCAGTACCACAAGTCCCAGAACCAGGCCCCATCGTCCAAGGGGCTTCCTCTTATATCCTAGCATGTTCCATCTCCCCCAACTAACCAATAATTCCTGTTCTCTCAATACTTTCCACAAAGTAACGCTGCAGCAAAATGTAGAGAATCAGGAGAGGTAAAATCACCAGGAGCATTCCTGCATTGTTGATCAAAGAGTAGAAATGATCGTCCAAAAATCCGCTGGTAGAGGCCAGGGCGCTGGCCTCATCAATGGCAATTTGCACATTTCTGGCCGCCCCTTCTAAGGCTTGGGGCAAAAAGTTCTTCCCGGCCATGAAATTCGTCACATAGAGGTAATCGTTCCATTGCCAGACAAAGGAGAAGAGAAATGTCACCACCAGACCCGGTATACTCCCTGGCAGCATCACTCGGAAAAATGTGGTGAAAAGACCTGCACCATCAATGTAAGCGGCTTCTTCCAGTTCCCGGGGCAAGCCCCGAAAGAACTGGCGCATAATAAAGATATAGAGTCCATTGCGAAATCCTGTGCCCGTAAGACTTGTGAGGGCAAAGGGCCAGTAGGTTCCCACCAGGTTCAAAGAGCCTTCCCCAAGCAGGCCAAAGAGGTCAAAGAAACGGAAATTCAGATACATAGGCACCATAATCAGCTGCGGTGGAACCATCAGGGTCAGGATGGCCATGGCGAAGACCGCATTGCTTCCCGGAAATTTAAAGCGGGCTAGCCCGTAGCCAACCATCGTACATGCCCCTACCTGCAGCACGCTGGTAAAAGAAGCAAGTTTCAGGGAGTTCCAGAAAGCATCAACATACTTCATGTGTACCCAGACTAAGCGGAAGTTGCGCAGGGTGGGGCTTCTGGGAATCCAGCGTACAGACTGGTCGTACATATCTTCAATGGGCATCAAAGCTGTGGACAGGCGATGGACTAAGGGCAGCACAATGACGTAGCAAATGCCAATCAACATCACGGCACGCAAAAAGCTTACCAAACCGCGCTTGAGCTTATCTTTCTTGGCCGGAGTCATGGACGCTGCCTCCTTTCTTAGACATGGTAGAAGACCCGTTTCGATAGTATGGCAAAAACCAAGGCAAGCACGATGGCGATGGCGGTGAAGTAAATCATGGCCATGGCCATGCCCACACCATAGCCCGCCCCTTCCAGCATCGTGGTGCGGATCAGCAGAACAAGTTCGTTGTTCATGACAGTAAAGCTGTCAATAACGGTGTAGACTACATTGGTCAAGATCAAGGGCGTTAACATGGGGAAGGTAATCAGCCAAAATCGCTCCCAGGCTGTGGCCCCTTCCACACTGGCAGCCTCGTAGACATCCCTGGGAATAGACTGCAGTCCCGCTAGGAAGATCAAGATTTGCACGCCTGAAGCCCGAATGACCGTGGGTAAGCTTTCCGCCGCGCCCACCACATATTCCATCATTCCCTCTGGAATACTGGAGTTTTCAAAGATGCTGCGCAAAGCTGCCCCCCCAAAGCGGGCACCCTCCCTGGCATGCTCCAGCATGATCAAGGAGTAATCATCGATTTCTAGCTTCATAATCACCCCCGCACCCATTATGACCGGGAGGAAGAACAAGACGCGCACCAGAGTTCTCCCTTTGAAGTCTTGGTTGATGATATTGGCCGCGAAGAAACTAAAGGCAATAATCATCGGCAGCCTAGTGGCCAGGTCCGTTAGGACCTCGGTGAACTTGCGGGAAAACTCGGGATGCCGCTGCAGGGCGTAGAGGTAGTTGGACCAGCCCCGGGGATCCAGCTCATAGGTGGTACTCGTTAGCACCAACTCACTGAAGCTAAACTGTACGGCTTGAATCAAGGGACGTAAGAAGAAGAGCAGAAAGCCCACGACAAAGGGCAGGGTGAACAGAATTCCCCCCAGGAGCTGCCGCTGTCTAAAACTCAGAAACATCCGCTTTTTCGCCATAACGCTCACCACCTGCTCTGCGATTTGATGACCAGATAGTCTTCCGCTGGAATGATCCGATCCAGCACTTCTACGTCTTCCCGGTTGTAATTGACAATAATGGCAGTTCCATCCTCATATTCCGTGATAAACACATTGGGACTCAGACAATCGTGATCAACGATGGGCAAATGCCATAAACCGGCCAGAACCTCCTTAGCCTCCTGATAGAGCTGCAAAATGTCATTGCTCAAGTGATCATAGGTCAAAGAATAGAGATAATCGAAATTCGTGTGCTTGACCTCTGCAGTGGATGCGGCGGCCACTGTGAAAAGTGGCAGGGCCCCTGTTTCCAGCATTTTCAAAAGATACGGCCGGGACGCCTGATCCGCCAAGTTGGCGGCACGACCCCCATAGCCCAGGTATCCACTGATCACCATCTGGTAGAAGGGCACGCTGCCATCGATGATTTCCGTACCATGGGCGTACATGGGTGCATCCACAATATACTTGATGTAAGGGAAGAGATAGGCATTGGCCCGCTCCATCATCAGCTCTGTACCCCTGCCGGCCACGGACTTGGCCTGCTTGGCCATGATGCTCTGGGCCTGCTGCCGATCGACAAGATCCGCAGGATTGACCCGAAAGTCACTGAAAAGCTGATACCCAAAGCTGCCTGCGGAGAGACCCTTGATGCCCCAGTTCTCGTAGTCATCCATAAAGCTTTGCAGCAACGCTCCATACTGCGCAGGGGAGATCAAGGGAATCCTTCTTTGTTCAATGGGCTGGTAGGTGGCAATATTATGAACATTGAGATGCGCCTGTCTGCGATTGAGGAAACGAGATGAATGCAGGAAGCCAAGAAAGCGATCGAAGGCTCGATTGCGGCGCATCTCGGTGAAACTCACATCAGGGAAGAGCTCCAGGGCGTTGTCCTGGATGAATTGGGTCAAGGACTGCAACTCTGCACCGCTTCCCACCTTTCTCTCCAACTCGACCTTGGTGGGATAGACGTGGTTGATGCCTCCCTTGAGCCATCCGAGATAGCGGACGGCGATGGAAGAGACACCTTTTTCCAGCATATCGCTGAGAATTGCCTCGGCCTGGGCATACGTTGTCAAGGGCACCACAACATTGGCCGGGATACCCCAGACAGGCTTGGTCACGTCAATGCTGCCCACAATCTCCAGAATCATGGGTAAATCACCCGCGGCCTCCACCCTTTTTAGTTGATATCGCTCCACAAGGTAGTCCCGGTAAAGGCGGGCCATGGCGGCGTAATCGGCATCATCCCCACTTAGAAAGTGATAACGGACAGTCATATCCCCTCGATAGGGACGGGATTGATACATGTTCAAAGACAAGGTCCGCAAGTGAATTAGGGCTCCTTCTGATTCCATATACACTCTGGCCTGGGGAATAAAGTCAAAGCTGCACCAGGCCTTGTTGAAGGAGTCGCGCATCCCAGACACAGTGGCCTGGACGCTGGCCATGGCATCGCCTTCCTCGATGATGGCAAAAAAGGCCTTGTCACCATCCTTCAGACCGAAGACGGGCAAGTAGATCTGATCTTTAAGGGAAGACGAGTATTCGGCAATGGGGCCCGCTGCCAAGTCCCGTCCGTAAACCGAGCGTGTATAGGGCGTAACATTGGCCTTGCCATTGTTGGCGTACACTAAGGCGCCAGACCCGTCCGGAAGCAGGATATAGCCTTCTGCATCCCGATCTGAGGCACCAAAGTAGCTGAGTAGACTGATCTGGGTGAGAGGATAACTGACATTATCGTCTTCAACTGGATCGTAAACTTTTTCCGGCCAGACAACACTCTCCCCCGGGATGCGAGCTACGAGGCTGGGCCCGTCGATGGTGTACTCCACAGAAACCTGGAAGTTGCGAAGATTGGGATAGGGTGGAGTGGCGCCATACATGAGGTGATCATGGGCCACGTCCTCGGGGGTGTAGCCATACTCTTTGAACATCTGCATCACCCGATCCCTGTCCCATTGCATGACGTTCCAGCGAAACATCAGAGTCGGGGTTCCGAATGCAGGGGAAATATCCTCCTGGGTTACCTGGCCCAAGGCGTCATAGCCCTGTCCATCACGTAACAGAACCAAGTATTCCTGGAGCAAACGGCGCTTATCATTGGCCCGGAAACTCTCGCCAACCTTAAAACCGTAGTCGCCCAAGAGGGACGGGAGATCGACTCCCAAGATGCTAAACTCATCCGTGTCCTGAAAACCCTCTTCCAGGGTGAAGAGGGCATACTGTTTACGCAGAAACTTCTGATCCGCTTCACTCTCCATCCGATCTAAGAGTGCATTAAAACGCTCCTCTGTAATGATCAGAGGCATATAATCTGTATCCAGCCATTTCTTACCAATATCGTAGTTCACCCTGAACCCGTTGGGAATGGGACGGATCTCGTACTGCCCAATGAGAACGCTGTCGTTATAGCTGTCCATTTGTCTTTGCTGATTGGACACATAGTAGGTCAATGTCAGCTGGGAGTTGAGCCTTAGTTTATTGGTTCCGCCGACCACTGTCTCTTTCTCTTGACGATCCGGCGGATTAGAAAACCAGATATCGCCGCTGGCTTTGTCCACCACAGCAAATTCCACCAACTCTTCATTCAGGTAGAGCTGGAGATACTCGTTTTCAGCCGCCATGCTGAAACCAGGCAGGACATGGGCCAAAGACCCGGCTGCGCAGGTCAGAATGACTGCTGTTATGGACATGAGCATTAGGGCAAACACGGCTGCTTTGATCCTCACCATTCTCAGCCCCTTTCCAGATCAAACAAGGCTAGGTTCGGTACATTAACTCTACAACGATGTCATTGATGAAGTTAAAGACCTGTTCCGACAAATTGATAAAGAGAAAGCCCAAAAACATAGCAAAGGCCATGCCAAAAATGGTCAAGAGACAGGTCCAGATGGTCTTGGCAAAGTCATACTCATGGGTGGTCATGACCGCACCAAATACAACTAGAACCGCGGTCCAGAGCACACCTACTGCCAGGGAAACGTGATAAAAAGTGCCTTCTTCCGCCGTAATATAGTTGCTCAAAATCGTTAAGGGGAAGATAAACAAGACGAGGGGAATGAGGGCGAAGGCGGAGGCAATGTAAATGTCCCGGAAACTCCCCTTACCCTCCATCAAGGTGGTCAAGGCCCAGTTCACGGCGGACCAGAGCAGAAACGGCACCACCACACTGGCGATTTCCAAAGGCAGGCTCAGTCTGGTTAGGTCCAGGGTGTTGAAGATAAAGCCGGTGTACTGCCTGGAAAAGACGATGGCAGCCACCACAAGGCCCAAAATGACTGTGGCCGCGGCAACCGTTCCCCTACGTCCGTACTTGAGCTGATAAAAACCTTCACCTGGATGGAAGAGGCAATAAAACCCGTACTTTAGGCTTCTGAGGGTTTGGCGGATCAAGCCCTCGCCCGAGGTCGTGGCCGCTGCGCTCTGCACCATGGCCGAAGAGTTTTTTCTGCCCCTCAGCTTCCGGCCGAGAACGATGGCCAAACCCAGGGCTAAGAGCACAAAGAATGCTTTAGAGAACTGCTCATAGATGACGCCTCGGCGGTATAGATTGAAGGCGTCGGAATACTCCGCACGGTTGTTGCCAAGCTTAAAAAAGTGCATGGCTTCGCCATACAGCTCCCGCCTGACCAAGGTTCGGCCAATCCCCGTATACGCCAGATCATAGTTTCCATTCAACTCCAGCACTTTGCGCCAGAGCGCTTCGGTCAGCTCATAATCTCCCCGGTTGTAGGCATCGAGAGCGGCCCAAATTAAGAGGGCATAGTCCGTAGGCTCATAGATCATGATCGCGTTCTTCTGGGCATCCAAGACCAGCATGGTGTAATCCTGGTAGTCTAGGGCCACTGGCTGCATCATCTGACCATAGTCGGTCCCCCGGGATCCGAACATATACAGCAAATTGCCATTGTTGTCATAGGTGAAGACCCGGCCGCGATTGCTGTCCAAAACACTATACACACCAAAATCCTGGACGGTAATATCCACTAAGAGCGAAGCCCTGCGCCTTGTTGCGGTGGAATGCTGATCAGGATACTGCACATCGCCAACGGGCGGATCAAATCCTAAGCGCCGCAGCAAGTCCTCGCCTTTGGCGTTGAGCATCTTGACCCGATCCCGTTTTTGACCGGAATCGTCCTGATCCTCATCTTTAGTAGTAGCATAAATAAAACCATCGGGATCCAGATCGAAGTTCGTATACTCTGTAGGCAGGAACACCTGCATTCTGGCACGCTGTTCCCTGGTGGCCAGCCGTGACCAGATATAATCCGCCAAATTGGGAGTCACCTTCGGCGCTCCTAGAAAGCCCCGGAATCGTCCATCCTCGCTAAAGCTGATCAATCCCTCTGGAAGGTCTTGAGAGATGACATAAATGCGGTCATGAAGATCCACCCCTACTTTGAGGGGACGATAGTCGAAGCCGGCGGGCAGGACCCCTTCCACCTCCGACTGGGGGGGCCCAATAATGCGCACCAACTCCCCCTGGGAGTCAAACTGGATAATCCGGGTCTGACCGGTGTCCGCCACATACAAAGAACCGTCCGCCGTGACAAAAATCCCCTGGGGCCTGGCGAAACCATCCTCTTCTCCGCGATTGATGAAACTGTCCATGATCCTCAGCAGCTGCCAAGAGGAGTCAAACACCAAAATGCGGTTGTTTCCCGCATCTGCGATATAGATGTCGCCGCCGGGGCCCACCACTAAGTCACTGGGGGCACGGAAGTCTCCCACCCCGAGATCGGACCCCGTAATGACATGGGAAGGCAGGTAGGCCTGGGGTGCAGGAACGGCCTCACCCCAATAGTCATAGGTATAACTGGTATAAGGCACAACGAAATTGGAGATGGGCACCCCGACAGCGCCGGCAGCTCCGCCAAATAGAATCAGAAAGAAGAAAATGAGGGCAAAAACAGGGTATACAAGCTGTCTCTCTCGATGGCAGGTAGGCAAAGTTCAAACCTCCTTAGAGGGGGCCCAGAGCATATACTCTGGGCCAAATTCTAGATTTGCTGCCACTCTAAGCTTGGCTATTGCTTGAGGTACTCGTCAATTAGGGCTTGCCCCGGAGGTGCAAACTCGCCCACCACTGTGGCCACTGGCCGTCCATCGTTGATACCGGCGATGATTCCTCCGTAGGGAGTCTCACCTTCCCACCAGTTACCGAGGAAGTTGTGGTAATAGGCGACGTCACCATTTAGGTTTTCGAACGCTGTCTGCATAATCGTATAGGACTCATAGTCCCTGACCCGATGGGAGATCTCCAGTTCACGAATTTCGTAGTACTCCTCCAGTGGGAAGAGGAAGTTGTCCAGCGCTACCAGGCCTAAGGGATAGGCGGAATTGTTGGGTAGGTAGATCGCATCGGCTACACCAGGAGCAAATACATAGTCATCAACATGGGGGCCTTTGGGCAGAGGCAGAACCCCATGGTTGAAGTCGAAATCATCCGGGATAATCTGCCAGAATGGGAAGATTCCCATGGCCGTTTGTCCCGTGATGAACTCCCGCATCTGCCAGTCACCATAGGAGATTCCTTCAACATTGACCCATTCATTCCGTTTGCGTAAGCCCTCTAGAGCAGCGGGTTCGCCTAAGGAGAAGACAACCCGTCCGTCCTCATCGAGCCTGGTGATGGTGCCGCCATTGCTGAAAATCAGGAAATAGGGATCGATAAAGGCAAATCCCCATTGATCGATCACACCGTCACCTGTGGTATCCCGGGTGGCCTTGCGTGCGATTTCTTCCACATGATCCCAATCCCAAAGACCGGCCTCATAGAGTTCGTAGGGATTTCCGAGATTTTCCCGTTCAAACATGTCTAAGTTAACCACGACAAATGGGGCATGACCCCAGTCATCGGGGGCGCCCACAGAAAAGTGAAGCAGCTTGCCGTCATAGCGCAGGCGCTCGTTCTTCAGCTTGGTGATGTCGGAGAGCTGCTCAAAATACTCTGGGGGCAGTATATCGCTCACAGGGAACATGGCGCCGCGGCTGGCCAGTTGGAAAAAGGCATTGTGGGGCAGACGCCAGATATCATATTGGGAATCGCCTGCCAGGTACCTGTTGAGGGCTAGCTCGCCCACGCCGTCCCAGCTACCTTCGACAAGTACGATATCTCCAATATTGAACAGCGCTTTGGCCTCTTCCAGGCGGCCAGCAAACTCTCCACCTTCTTCAAAGCGGGCCAAAGCATTGAAATGGGCAATATAATGTACTGTAGCACCCTGGAAGTCAATTTCTCCAAAGTCATGCCGGTCTGATACATACGCCAACATTGGTGCTGCACCCAGAACGAGCACCAATAGGACTACCAAGACGTAACTGAACTTTCTCATTGGTACACCCTCCTCCTAGATTCTCGAATCTTCTCCATTGCGTTCAAAACACTACCTGTCACTACCGCCTCCCTTCGAAAATTCGACGACCCGATCAAACGACGCCTTGGGTCTATGTTCTTCGTCAAAGAGCAGGGGCCAGTTCTTTCTGCTCCGCACTGGAAAATCGTCAAGCCAGGTATGATCATCGGCCACGCCCCACAAGGTCACGGAAGCAATGTGCTGGTGATAGTCCCGCAAGAGAGCGAAGATCTCCCCATAAACCTGGGCCTGCCTCTCCAGCATTTCCCTGGTGGGCCAAGTGCAGTCTCGCGAGGGATCCTCGAACCTGAACATCGAGAGATCCAGTTCTGTGAAGTGAATGGGTAAGCCCAGGAGCAGATAGTCATCAAGTGCAGCTCGGATGGAATCCATGGACGGATGGTAGATACTCCAATGGGCCTGTAATCCTATTCCGTGAATGGGGACACCTTGATCCTGCAGCTCCTGGACAAGGTGGATCATCTTTTGGCGCTTCACTGAATTCGTCTCGTTATAATCATTGTAAAGCAGCACTGCCTCGGGATCCGCTGCGTGGGCAAACTCAAAGGCTCTAGCAACATAGTCCGGTCCAATAATCTGGAGCCATTTGGATTGGCGCAAATAGCTGCTGCCCCGATCTTCAATGGCTTCATTCACCACATCCCAGGCATCGATGTGGCCCCTGTAACGGCCCATGACGGTGTAAATATGGGACTGCATCCGCTCCAAAAGCTCTCCCCGGGAAACCGGGCAGCCGTCATCGTCTAAGAACACCCAGTCCGGCACCTGGTTGTGCCACACCAGTGTATGCCCGCGGATCTGCTTGCCATGGGTCCGGGCAAAGTCCACGATGGCATCGGCTTCGCGGAAGTCATAACGGTCGGATGCGGGATGGATTCTCCCGAATTTCATGGCGTTTTCCGCCGTAATACTGCCAAAATGCTTTAGGATCAGCTCCTCAGAGGTGCAAAGGGTCTTGCTGGAAACGGCGGCACCCAGGAGAAAATAGTCTTGATAGATTTGCTGCAGCGACTCTAAAGCCTCCGGCATGTTCCGCCCTCCCTAGTGGAAACCGATTTCTATATGATCTAATTACACAAGAATCCCCCATGTCCCTTCTAATGCAAAAAATATTTTAAGAATAGAGGAAGATTGTTCGAAAGCCCAATAAAAAAAGGGGGATCTCCCTTTCGGGCGTCCCCCTTCCGCAAAGATTTTCCGTTACTTCTTTTCCGGCAAGAGCATTCTCCATACTCCCAGGGCAAAAAAGATCACTGTGGTGACCACAAGGACCAAAAGGCTCCCGGCGGTGCTCAAGGCGCTGTCTCCGAACTGGAAAACGATGCCAAGACTGGCTTTGAAGTTCGTGACCATCGCCGGAGGCGCCTCTGCAAAGGAACGATCCAAAGGAACATCCATTAGTACCTGCCTGAACAGGACGGCCGCATGGGAGATGGGAAAGAGCCGAATTGCAGTTTGCACGGCACTTGGCAGCACGCCGATGGGCACATAGATGCCCATCAGAAAACCAATCAGGGTATTCACCACGGTACTGGCCACCCCGTAGGCGTTCTGCGTCTTAAAAAAGGATGCCAGGAAAAAGACCAAAGACCCGCTGGCCATGGTGGAAAGAAAAATTAACCCCAAGACTTTCAGCAAATTGCCCAAGGGCAAGAGCTCGCCTCCCCCCGCCAGGATATAGAGCTCCGCCAAAATGAGGCCGACGATACTCATGATCACACCTATCGCCATGGTGCTAAGCAAGTAGCCGCCAACCAAAGTGGTACGTTTTAAGGGTGAGGCATGGAAATCCTTGGCGATGCCCTTGGATCGATCGTCTACCACCACTCCCACCGCTCCCATGGTTGTGGTTACCGAAGTGACCGCCAAGAGACCGGCCATAATCCAGCTGTCCATGAGAAATCTCCCCCCGGGCACTCCCGTCAGATCGCCGGCTACCATATCCCCCAAGAAGAGCACATAGAGTCCGATGATGATCAACACAGCCAGAAGCGAGAAAAACACTGCGGCGCGATCCCTAAAAAAGAGTTTCAAATTGCGGCTCGCAAAGATGATCATGGCCGTATCTCCTCCCCGGTAATCCCAATAAAGGCGTCATCCATCGTCCCCTGCAGTACCTCGAAACCGGAGATATGATCCCGGCAGCGCTCCACAATGGGCAAGGCATCGAGGGTTGAGGCTATGGCGATGGTCAGCACATCGGCCTGCTGCTGGTATTCTAAGCCCATTTCTTCGATCTGGGCAGCTAGGGCCGCTTGATCTTGCGCCCACAGCCTTAATTGATCTTGGGCATACTCTTCCTTGAGTTCTGCCGGGGTTCCTTTGGCTGCGATCATGCCGTGATCGATTACGATCACATAGTCCGCACCTGCCGCTTCCTCCATGTAATGGGTTGTCAGGAAAATGGTCACGCCGCTCTCCTCCTTGAGCTGGTTGATGGACTCCCAGACATGCCTGCGGGTCTGGGCATCCAGACCTGTGGTGGGTTCATCTAAGAAGAGGAGCTGGGGTTTGTTCACTAAGGCCCGGGCAATATCAGCCCTGCGGCGCTGGCCGCCGGAGAGCTTGCCATAAGGACGCTGCAGAAACTCCTCCACCTGAGCGCTCCGGGCCGCCTGCCTGACAGCTTGGTCAAGCTTCGCCCCCCTTAGACCATAGAAACTCCCCCTGGTTAGCAGGTTTTCTTTCACCGTCAGCAAATCATCCAGATGGTGCCCTTGATAAACAACACCAATCGTGGACCGTATTTTCTCATCCCCTTGACCTAAGGTATAACCATTGATCAGGGCCCTCCCCTGATCCGCCTGCAGTGCAGTGGACAGGATTTCGATGGTGGTGGACTTTCCAGCACCATTCGGTCCGAGAAAAGCAAAAATCTTACCTTTTTCCACATAGAAGTCGATCCCCCGCACCGCCTGCACCTGACCATAGGACTTCACTAAACCGTGGACTTCCACCGCTTTTTCCATGGCATTCTCTCCTCTAATAGGGTCTAACCGGAGTCTTACGCATTAACAAGTAATTGACAGCCCAGATCGCCATTGACGCCAGTACAAATGTGGCCATAGCAGGATACGGATTTGGTCCCTGCGCAGAGAAACCCAGAGCCTTGCCCAGCAGAACGAAGAGGGCATAACCAAAGACCCCGTCCGTGCGTTGATGAAGATAACCAGCAAGTGTAATGACGACAATGGGGGATATGGAAACGAGCACTTTTACCCATGGATTGGCCCGGTAATAGATCATGGTGATCATCCAGCCCAGGCTGGCAGAAAAGGTGAAAAGTGCAGTCGTCCATAGGATCTTAGCGAACCCGGAGGCCGGGTAGATCTGCTCAAAGAAGCCTTCATAAAACGGGTATCTGCCCAACACGGCATCGAGCACAAGATCGCACAGACTGAGGATGACCGCCAGCACCAGAAGGGACAAAATGGTGGCGAAATAGAAGCTGCGGCGAGAGATATTGTTGGCCTGACAAAACAGGAAACTTGACCGGAAGCAGTTTAGACCAAGCACAAAGATGAAGATCATACTCGAGACGCCGCTCAGGCTGGTAGTGCCCGTTGAATTCCAATTTGGTGTGGCGACCATGATCAAGGCCAGGCCTATCAGGACAGCATAGTAGACCAGTACGCCGTTTCGATTATCTGCGATTTGATACTTCGCAACAGAATGGATACGATGCATGATACTCCCCTTCCTTAGGAATTCGTCAGCCCGATAAAGAGCTTCTGGAGCTCAGGCTGATGTACTTCGAGATCGAGTGATTTGGCCAACGTTCGGTCCTGGTCACTTCCAAATATGACAGCGGACTTGAAATTATGCAGCTGCTCCCAGGCAATGCATTTCCTACCCTGGATGTAACTGTCCACCTTGGAAGCCTCACCAGAAACCGTGTGGGCTGAAGCCAAGAGGTCTTCCACAGTCTGCTTGAGGATCACCTGTCCTTTCTTGATGATGATTACCTCTTCCAGGAGATCGGCAATCTCATCGATCAGATGCGTGGAAAGGACGATGGTCTTGGGTTTTTCACTATAGTGGGCTAGAATCTCTTTGTACAGGAGCTCCCGGTGGTTGGCGTCCATACCCAAGATGGGCTCATCAAAAAGCAGGATCTTCGCACCGCTGGCCAAAGCCAGGATCGCCTTAAAGATGGAAGCGTAACCCGTGGAGAGTTCCTTCACCTTCTTTTTGGTGTTGAGTCCAAAGCGCTGAGCCAACTCGTCGGCATAATTGACATCAAAGTCAGGGTAAAACTCCGCCGTCCACTTGAGCACATCCCGCACCCGAAGAGATTGGGGGTAGAGGTTGGGCTCGGTCATATAGAAGACGTTCCCTAAAGCACTGTCATTTTCCCAAACGGGCTCACCGTCGATTGTGACCCGGCCTGTGGTGGGGTGCGTCTTTCCAGTCAGCAGGTTAAGCAGGGTCGTCTTCCCCGCTCCGTTTCTCCCCAGAAGACCATAGATCGTCTCCCCTTCTAAGCTTAGATCTACGTTGTCCAGGGCTACTGTGTCTCCATAGATTTTGGTGAGCCCTTTGATCTCAATCCTACTCATCAGGTAAGCCCCTTTCAATCATTTCCACCAATTCCTGGTGGGAAATGTCTAGTTTTTCAGCTTCATCCAGAAGCGTGACAACAAACGACTCGTAGAACCTGGCTTTCCTCTTCAGCATCACTTTTCGCCTGGCGCCAACAGTAACAAACATGCCAACACCTCTCTTTTTGTACAGGATCCCTTCATCCACCAACAGATTAACTCCCTTCCTGGCTGTGGCCGGATTGATCTTCAAGGCCACAGACATATCGGTCGTGGAAGGAATCTGGCTGTCTTCTTCCATGATTCCCTTTAGGATATCGTCTTCTATCGCTTCCGCCAGTTGAATGTAGATAGGCTGTTCGCTGTCGAAGTCTAGGATCACGTCATCTCCTCCCTCCGAACTTAGGTGGTTGGTTACCCCTGTAGTTAACTATATAACTAATAAAGCATTTCGTCAACCGTCTCTTTCGGGAAAAGAGTCAAAAAAAAGAGTACCCCACCCCAAACTAGCAAATCTAGCTTGGGAAAGAGCACTCCATGTTGATCCAGTCTTAGGTCATCTTCTTTAAGGTGATGCGTATTTTGGTCCCCTTGCCCACTCTGCTCTCCACAGCAATGGTTCCCTTGTGCTTATCAATAATATGCTTGGTGATGGCCAGGCCCAAGCCCGTTCCCCCCATGTGGCGGGCTCGCCCTTTGTCCACGCGGTAAAAACGCTCAAAGACGCGGTCCAAATGCTCTGTGGCAATTCCGAGGCCGGTATCACTGACGATAAATTCCACGCTGTCTAAACCCTGCTCCGCCTCGATAATTACCCGGCCGCCTTCTGTATTATACTTGACGCCATTATCCACCAAGTTCAGGGCCACCTGTTTGAGGAGCTTTTCGTCACCTTCCACAATAACGGGGCTGTAGATATTGTTGGCAATGGACACCTTCTTGGCATCCGCCTTGCTTTGCAGCAGCACCGTCTCGTCGAAGACCTTTTTCATATCCACGGGATCTCGCTTCAGAGGCTGTTTGCCGCTCTCAATCCGGGATAAGTCCAAAAGATCGTTAATGAGGGCAATCATGCGATCGGTCTCCGCATCAATGATTCCCAAAAAGCGGGCTGCAACCTGCTTGTCCTCGAGATCAGTGTTGATTAAGGTTTCCACAAAGCCCTTGATGGAGGTGAGGGGCGTACGCAGTTCATGGGAGACATTGGCTACAAACTCCTGACGCATCTGTTCCAGATGGCGCAGTGAGGTCACATCCCGCATCACGGCCACTGCCCCCTGGATTTTCCCATGCTGATCCTCCAAAGGACTGGACGTCACCGCAATGGTTCGCTCACTGCCAGGCCGCAGGCGCATCTCCTGGGTAAAGGAGTCCTTGGCGTCCATGGTCTTTTCTAACAAGCGAGACAACTCTTCGCTGCGGGTTGCTTCAAACTGGTTTTTCCCCAGCATTTCCCGGGAATCAAGATGGAAGAGATCGGCCGCAGCCTTATTGGCCAAGATTACCTCTCGCCGCATATCCACAGCTACAACACCATCATCCATACTGGACAGCACAGTGTCCAGCGTACCTTCACGATCACTGATGGTGAAAAAGACGTCCTCCAACGTCTCGGAGAGTTCGTTAAAGGCTTTGCCCAGCTGGCCGATCTCATCGGTGCTCTGCACCAGGACTTTGCGTCCAAACTCCCTTTGCTGCAGGCGGCGGACCATAACCAAGAGATCGCGCAGGGGATTGGTAATCGCTCGGTTGAGTAAATAGGCGACGCCAACAGCCGCGGCGGCTACGAGAACTCCAATCAGTAGGGAACCGCGCAGCAAGCGCCGAAAGATGCTGCTGGTTTCGTCGCTCCCAATGGACACTTGGAGGGTGCTTCCGTCCTCTAAGGAAACCTCTATGGCCACCAAATCGCGGGCCAGGAGTCCCGGGGAGGCAGTATCCACAATCACCTCGCCTGCTGCATCCACCACTTTCAGCATACGCCCGCTGACCTGGGCGAATTCGTGAATCCGTTCTGGAAGGCCAGAGGGATCACGAGCCAAAGCCAGGCGAATCAGTTGCGCGTCAACAAAAAGGTCAGCCCTCGTCCTCTGTTCCAAGGTGTCTCGGGCCAATCGAGCAACAAAAAACGTGGTAACCCCAACAGCAAGCAAGGTTACCACTAATGCTAACGATGTTAACTTGAAAAGTAACGGCTTCGCGAAGCTCCACTTTCGCAAGTTAGTTCCCCCTTAACTTGTACCCTACTCCATGAATAGTCTCTATGCGGGTCTCGCCTTCTGGACCGAGTTTACGGCGCAAATGCCGGATATGGACGTCGACGGTGCGTGTTTCACCCTCGTACTCGTAGCCCCACACCTTCTGCAGCAAAACTTCGCGGGTTAACACTTTCCCCATGTTTTGCATGAAGATATGCAGGAGATCAAACTCCTTGCGAGTCAAGTCTACAGGTTGGTCGTGAACCTTGACTTCCCTCGTGTCAACCTGGAGGAAAATATTGCCCACTTTGTATTCATTTTCATCATGGGTCTCTTGACCGCTAGCCCTGCGCAGCACGGCCTTGATTCGAGCAACAAGCTCTAAGGGACTGAAGGGCTTCGTCATATAGTCGTCTGCCCCGAGCTCTAAGCCCAGTACCCTTTCAAGTTCGGTCTCTTTGGCGGTAAGCATGATGATGGGCACATTGCTAGTCCGCCTGATTTCCTTGCACACATCGTAACCGTCTTTTCCTGGCAGCATCAAATCCAGGACAATCAGGTCCGGCCGATAGGACTCAAACATCTCAATGGCCGCCAAGCCATCGCCTGCTACCTCCGTATCAAAGCCAGCCTGTTCAAGATTGAAACGAATCAGCTCCTGGATGGAGACTTCGTCATCCACAATAAGTACTTTTTGCTTAACCATTTCTGTCACCTCTATCTTCCTTAATAGGTAAAGCCATCCAAGTCTTCCGGATTTGTCTGTTCTCCAACAACTCTTACCACAAAATAATGGGGCAAACAGACGATAACCTGTCCAACATGTCGCCGCCAACCGGTATTAACACACAAAAGGTCCGGGCAGTCGGCTTCAGACACTCTCACTTGTCCCTCATTGATCTCAACGACATTGAACCCATGCTCTGTCTCAAATCTGCGCGGTGCCATGTTCTGCGAAAGATCAAAACGCTGCACAACCTGTCCTTCAATCTCAATGGCCACCATTGTTCCCTGGCCTCGCCGCGGTGCGATCACCTGATTATATACAAGGGTACCTAGCCCTATTACAACTAATACGACAATTAGAATGAAATCTCCTTTTACTTTTTCTTTCGATTTCATTAATAAACACTCCAAAAGTGGCGGAAGGGGTGGGATTTGAACCCACGGAGGGCGTGAACCCTCGACGGTTTTCAAGACCGCTCCATTCGTCCACTCTGGCACCCTTCCTTAACTTGCTACATTATATCGTAACTTTCTACCAATAACAAGTGGCTATTTACGGGAAACATGGGGCCAAAGCCTGTCAGGAACCTATATTTCTGGAACGATCCGTTCCAAGCCGCCCATGTACGGCCGCAAAACTTCGGGAACGACAACGGATCCGTCTTCTTGCTGGTAGTTCTCTATCACAGCAGCTAAGCAGCGCCCGACAGCCAATCCGGACCCGTTTAGTGTGTGGACAAACTCGGGCTTGGCCCCTTTGTCGCGCCGGAAACGGATATTGGCCCGTCTGGCCTGGAAATCCTCGAAGTTGCTGCAGGAAGAAATCTCCACATACCTCTGGTAACTTGGCATCCAGACCTCTGGGTCGTATTTTTTGGCCGCAGTGAAGCCCAGGTCCGCAGTGCAAATCTCTGTCACCCGATAGGGCAGGCCAAGCTTTTGCAGTACCGTGACCGCGTTACTGGTCAATCTCTCCAGCTCATCGTAGGATGTCTCAGGAAGGACAAATTTCACCAGTTCCACCTTGTTGAACTGGTGGACCCTAACCAGCCCCCTGGTGTCACGGCCTGCCGAACCCGCCTCAGAGCGGAAACAGGCGGAGTAAGCGGCATGGTAGATAGGAAGATCCTCTGCCCGCAGGATCTCATCACGATATAGATTCGTCACAGGAACTTCTGCTGTGGGTACCAGGTAATAGTCCAATCCCTCCAGCTTAAACATATCCTCGCCGAATTTGGGGAGCTGACCTGTCCCGGTGGCGCTGGCCTGGTTGGCCATGAAGGGGGGAAACACTTCCCGATAACCGTGCTCTGTGGTATGCAGGTCCAGCATGAAGTTCATTAAGGCTCTCTCTAAGCGAGCTCCCGCCCCCTTCAGAAAATAGAAGCGGCTTCCTGTGACTTTTCCTGCCCGTTCAAAGTCAATAATATCCAGATTGACCCCTAACTCCCAGTGGGGCAAGGGTTCGAAGTCGAACTGGGTCGGTTCACCCCAGCGGCGAACTTCCACATTGTCATCCTCGCTTGTTCCCACAGGGGCAGAGGCATGGGGCAGATTGGGAATACGTAAGAGTAAATCCTGCATCGCGCCATCCACAGTCCTGAGCTCCTCATCGGAGTCTTTGATCTGCTGGGAGACAAGACGCATGTCCTCAATCAGGGACTGGGCGTCCTTTTTCTCCCGTTTCAGCTGTGCGATCTGGTCAGAAACTTCGTTACGCCGGGCTTTTAGCTTCTCCACCTCTGTCAGCATACTGCGCCGGCGAGAATCGAGGGCCAGAAGCTGATCGAGATAATCTGCTGCTTCGCCCTTCTTCGCCAACCCTTCCCGGACCTTGTCCGGGTCTTGACGGATCAGTTTCAGATCCAACATGATCGTATCCTCCTTTTCAATAAAAAACTCGCCTCTGAACTCGAAAGCTCAGGGACGAGACGAAATCCCGCGTTGCCACCCTGTTTAACTGCACCCGCCGCAGGCGAGGCAATTCACCTTAATTGATCAATTGTCTCCCAGTTCAGGAGTGGATCCTAAGGCACCGGGCTGGTTTACACCACCCACCAGCTCTCTTTGTCCAATGGCACTTAGTAGGCTCCCTCATCACTTCCTGGATTAACCTCAATTATAGTATATTCTTGCGCCAAAATCAAGCTCCAGGCAGATTTTCCATGTTTCGATAGCGGTTTTTGGGAAGTAGGTCCCCGAAGCGCATCCGTCGTTCACTGGTATTGGTAACATTGCGCCAAAAGAGATAGAGGGCCAGACCCCTCAGAACCGCTGAGATCAGAAAGATAGGCCGCAGACCAAGGACTTCAGCTGCAAAACCACCAATTAAGGGACCCGCGGCTGTGGCCACGCCCATCAGCGTATTGTACACGCCCACATACACGGTGCGGTTGTCATCGGGCGTCACCTCCAGAAGCAGGTTGAATGCGGCCAGATTATACCCGCCCCAAAAGAGGCCGTTGAATATGTGGATGACAAAGGGAAACCAAGTATTGGAAGCAGCCCACCACATCAGGGGAAGGGCCACAATTCCGACACCGGATGCCATCATCACGCTTTTTTGCCCAAAGATATCGGCCAGGCGTCCCCAATAGCGCTGGATCAGAACCATAGACGCTAGATTCACTGCGGCGAAAATGGCCCAGGACCCTGCCGGTCCTCCCAAATCTTCCACGAAAAACACCACAAAGAGGGGACTGGCCATCATGATCCCGAAGTTCCAGACTAAGGCACTGGTGGCGTAGTTAGTAAAATCCCTCTGGTTCCGCACTTCCCTGGCGAATTCTCTAACCTTCGTCCGGTAGGAACCATTGACGACAGTCCTCTGCCTGGGGGGAGACTGATCAAAGGGGATTCGACTGAAAAGATAGGTGGCAGTGATCCCCAAGATAGTGGCGATCACAAAGATCAGGCGAAAGCTTGTGGGAAAGGACAACCGCAGCAGGAAATTCGCCAAGAATGTGGCCAAAACCGCACAGGTGTTCAACACCATATTGCGATTGGCATAGTAGTTGCCTCGAATGGTCTTGGGAATCAGGTCGGCCTGCAGCGCTGTCCAGGCTGGAACACCCAGATTGGCCGCCATCAACCTAAAGGTGGCTAGCAGTATGACGATACCTACCCTTTGCTCCGGCGGAAAGAAAAAGGGGAGAAAGGCCATCAAAACCCAAGTGGATCGATTGAAATAACCTCCCACAATGGGCAGCAGACGCTTGTCCTTTTGACGGTCAGCGAGGAGGGCTGCGGGAATCTGCAGAATATTGCCCATAAAATTGGGAAAGGCAGTAAGCATGCCAATCTGCGATGGGGTAGCCCCCAAAGCCAGGGCAAACAGGCCTAGGTATGGAGCTGCCAGGTTTTCCGCAGCCACCGCATAGGCCCCTTCTACCGTGTTTAAACGCATGGCTTGTTTGGTATCTCTACCTACTGCAGAAGTCGGGGACAAGGGGATCCTCCTAGTTGATTTCTGGATAACAGGGATATTTGTCCGTAAGCTCTTTCACGGTTTGGCGAATGTCTGCAATATCAGCGCCGTCTTCCAGGGTGGCGGCAATCAAATCACCAATAATCTGCATGTCCTTCTCGCCCATACCTCTGGTGGTGAGGGCGGGCGTACCAAGGCGAATCCCGCTGGTGACAAAGGGACTTTCCGTTTCAAAGGGGATGGTATTCTTGTTCACCGTAATCCCCACACTATCAAGTCTCTCTTCCGCTTCTTTCCCGCTTAACCCCTTAGCCTTGACATTCACCAAGAGCAGGTGGTTGTCGGTTCCCCCGGAAACTAGAGGGAATCCATGGCCTTGCAGGGCTTGACCAAGGGCTTTGGCATTTTCGAGCACCCTCATTTGGTATTCCTTAAACTCCGGCTGCAGGGCCTCGAAGAAGGACACTGCTTTGGCGGCTATGACATGCATTAACGGTCCACCCTGCATTCCAGGGAAAACCGCCTTATCAATGGCCCTGGCATGCTCTTCTGTGGTAAGGATCATACCGCCCCTTGGTCCCCGCAGCGTCTTATGGGTGGTGGTGGTGACAAAGTCCGCATAAGGAACGGGACTTGGATGCACTCCTGCAGCCACCAAGCCGGCGATATGGGCCATATCCACCAAAAGCAGTGCACCAACTTCATCACTGATTTCCCGGAACTTGGCGAAATCAATCACTCGGGGATAAGCCGACGCACCAGCAATAATCAGCTTGGGGCGATGTTGGCGCGCCATATCCCGGACCATATCGTAATCGATACGCTCATCCTCTTTGCGCACCCCATAATGAACGACATTAAACCACTTGCCGGATTGATTGACCGGGCTCCCATGGGTGAGATGCCCCCCATGGGTGAGATCCATGCCCAAAATGGTGTCCCCGGGCTGAAGTGCTGCAAAGAACACCGCTTGGTTCGCTTGGGATCCCGAATTCGCCTGCACATTGACGTGGTCAGCACCAAAGAGCTTTTTCGCCCGCTCAATTGCGAGGTTTTCGGCTATGTCCACAAATTCGCAGCCGCCATAATAACGTCTACCAGGATAGCCTTCGGCATACTTATTGGTGAGTTGGCTTCCCAATGCTTCCAGGACGGCCAGGCTCACGAAATTTTCCGAAGCGATTAACTCGAGATTACGGTTCTGGCGATTGGTTTCTTTTTTTATCACTTGGAGAATCTCAGGATCCGCTTTACTCAAGTAGTCGAACATGGCTTACCCCTCTCTCTTTTTGAAATCAACAGAACGGAGTGATGTCATGACCACAGAACTACGGGCCGTGCTCACCATGGCCCTGCTGCGCCTGATCGCGGGAACTATCGAGATCAGCGCTGGCCTGCTTATGCTCAAGTTTGGCAAGGTACAGACCGCTTTAAAGGTCAACTCCATACTCGGTCTGATCGGACCTATCATCCTTACTCTAGTGGGCACGATAGGATTGATCGGGCTGAGCAGCCAATTATCCTGGCCTAAGCTGCTCCTGACCGCCCTGGGTGTACTTTTGATCTTTATGGGAACGAGATAGCCTTAGGGATAGATCCGGTTGATCAGGCGCGGGAAGGGTGCAGCTTCCCTTAGGTGGGGAAGGCCGCAGATCCAGGCAACCGTCCGCTCCAGACCTAATCCAAAGCCGGAGTGGGGTACGGTCCCGTAACGCCTCAGATCGATATACCATGCATATTGTTCTTCCGGCAGGTTATGCTCCCTGATCCTTTGCTGGATAATGTCCAGGTCATAAATCCTCTCGCCGCCGCCGATAATCTCCCCATAACCCTCCGGTGCCAAAAGATCGCTTCCCAAGACAACTTCAGGTCTTTCGGGATCGGGCTGCATATAAAAGGCTTTGATCGCAGTGGGGTATCGATGGACAAAGACAGGGCGATCAAACTGGTTGGCAATAATGGTTTCATCGCCGCCCCCGAAGTCTGCACCCCATGTCACATCGGCCCCTTCCCTTTGCAGAAGCTCGATCGCTTCATCATACGAAATCCGGGGGAAAGGTGCTACGATCGCTTCGAGTTTACTGATGTCCCGCTCCAACAGCTCCAATTCTTTCCTGCGGTTCTTTAGGACCTGCTGGACGATGTAACAGACATACTCCTCTTGCAGATCCATATTACCGTCCATATCCAAGAAGGCCACCTCAGGCTCGATCATCCAGAACTCCATGAGATGGCGGCGGGTCTTGGACTTTTCTGCTCGAAAGGTGGGGCCAAAACAGTAGACCTTGCCAAAGGCCATGGCCGCCGCTTCCATATAGAGCTGCCCGCTCTGGGATAGATACGCCTTATCCTCGAAATAATCTGTTTCAAAGAGAGTGGATGTTCCTTCCACCGAGGCCGGGGTTAAAATGGGCGCATCAATCAGCACAAAGTCCCGTTCGTCAAAGAATTGCCTGGAGGCTTTGATCACTTCGTTGCGAATCAGCATCACAGCATGCTGTTTTTGGGACCTGAGCCAGAGATGCCTCCGATCCATCAGGTATTCCACCCCATGCTCTTTCGGGGTAATGGGATACTCCTCTGCAATCTGCAGAATCTTCAGATCGGTCACGGAGAGTTCATACCCGCTCAGGGACCTAGGTTCTTCCCGAACAACACCGCGAACAATCACGGACGATTCCTGGGTGAGAGTCTTGGCCGCTTCAAAGACCGCTTCAGAAACCTCCGCCTTCACCAGCACGCCCTGGATTAGGTCGGTACCGTCCCGGATAATGAGGAACTGAATCCTTCCGCTGGAGCGCTTATTATAAAGCCAACCTCTAATTTCTACTTCATTGCCTACATGTTCGCCAATCCGTTTGAGATAGACGCGTTCCATCCGCCTTTCCTCCCACTCTATGTAATGTCCAGTCTGTTGTAGACCTCCTGCAAAATCAGGGCATCCTCTTCCAAAATAGGGCTCTCACAAGTGAGCCACCCGGCCACGTCATAGTCCGCCAGGGCCTGCAGTACCTCTTCATACCTAAGTTCCGTTTCTAATAGGGGCAGATGACGTTTCTCCCCCTTCGGTCCATACTCGATTCCCGATAAATGAATGTGCTGCGCTTGCAGAGCCTCCGCTCCCAGCTCGCCTCGGATCAACTCCAATGCCTGGGCAAAATGCTGGTAGCTGTTGAACTGCCCCAGGCTGCGGGCATAGAGATGGGAAAAATCCACACAAGGATAGACCCCTGGCAGGTCAACTCCCAAACGCACCAGTTCTTCGAGGGTACCAAACTGGGAGGGTCCCCCCGTTGTCTCGGGACTAAGCCGGATGGCAATATTCTCTCGATCAAGCCTCTCCAGCATGTCCAACATGTGGTGTTTGACACGCCGATAGACCTCTTCAGGCGCATCATTATGGTAATAGGCTGCGTGAAAGGTGACACTGGCGGCACCTGCCCAGGCCCCGACTCGGGCGGCCTGAACAATGCGGTCCTTGCTGGCTTCAATCTTTTCTGGCTCGGCCGAATTGAGATTCACATAGTAAGGAGCGTGCACGGTCAGGGAAATATCGTGTTCTTCGGCCAGTTCCTTGATGGTCTGGGCAGTACCTGCACCCATTTTAACCCCCCGCACGAACTCGATCTCCATATGCTCCAGACCGAGTTCGGCCAAGCGCTTCACACCATTAGCTGTAGTGCGAGGCTGCGCCGAATCAGGGATGCCGGCCGTTCCAATACGAAGTCTACCCATAGCAGCAGCCTAATTATCCTGTCCAGGAATGAGAATCCTTTTCTTGGGAATTTCCAGCTTAGGTTCCTCATCCTGATCGTCTTCTTCGTCCCCTTTAGGATCCAGCACGCTGGACAGGGCATCATTGACCTGAAGCATCAGTCCGCTAAAGGCAAATTCGGCCTCGAAGAGCTCACGGATATAAGGGTTGACGGAAATGACCCCAAAGAGATTCTGCAATTGTTCTTCCTGCTCGGGAGTGATTTCTTCCCCTGCCATTTGCTGCTTCTGCAGCTGCAGCTGTCTCTCCTGGAAATCCCGGAGCATCACTTTGGCTGCTTCATGCTTACTCACCGTTTCTCTGGCCGCAAGCATTCTCTGGTATTCACTGCTCTGGGTAATGGCTGCCGCTAATTCCTGTGCTTTTTTCTGTACGTTCACATTACTACCCCCTCTGCCTACACATTAAACCGAAAGGAAATGACATCGCCATCATGCACGATGTAGTCTTTTCCCTCCAGGCGAAAACGTCCTTTTTCCTTCACAGCCTGCTGATTGCCGCACTCCATCAGATCGTCATAGGAGACGACTTCTGCCCGAATAAAGCCCCTTTCAATGTCGGAGTGAATCTTCCCCGCGGCCTGCTTGGCCATGGTGGCCTCCTTGATGGTCCAGGCACGGACTTCATCCTCTCCCACGGTGAAAAAGGAGATCAGACCAAGGTGTTTGTACACCGTCCGGGCTAGACGGGCAATTCCCGTATCGGTGAGACCTAATTCCTCCATAAACAGTGCGGCATCTTCTGGATCGAGCGCACTGATTTCGGTCTCAATCTGAGCGCTGACCTTGATTAGGGGCAGGTTCATCCGGGACAGCTCCCCTTCGAGCTGCTCTTTCTGGGGATATGAATCGGTGCGCATCTGTTCCTCATCGAGATTGACTACAACAATGAGGGGTTTCTTGGTCATAAAGTCGTAGGTGCGCAAGACTTTTTCTTCATCTTCATCTAGTTTCAATTCTCGCAGGGGCAAATCCTGTTCCAACGTAGCTTGACACTTTTCAAGGACACTCAGTTCCCCCAGGGCCTGGGGATTCTTTGCCCTTTGTTTGACGATTCTTTCCAAACGCGTTTCCAACAAGCTCCAGTCGGCCACCAGCAGTTCCTGCTGGATGTCATTGAAATCCCCATAGGGCTGAAGGCCATTGTAACTGGGAACAATATCGGACTCAAATGCCCTGACCACCAGGACCAAAGCATCCACATCGCGGACAGACTCCAGGAAACCTGCGGCGTTTTGTCCAGGCAAGAAGCCTGGAACATCCCAAAAGTCAATGGTAGCGTAGGTCACCTTCCTGGGATTGTGCAGTTTGGTTAGGGCGTCGATCCGCGGATCAGGGATTTTTCCTACAGCTACTTGCGCTTTATTACCTGAACCAACCTGGTGGTTGGTTAAGAGCTGAAACAACGTGCTTTTGCCCGCTTGGGGCCTACCTATAATTCCAATCTTCAAAGTCAATATGCCTCCATCGAATCCCAACGATATTCACTCAACATTGTATCATAGTTACCTAGAAAAAAATACGCCAAATCAAAGTGAAACACAGAGGAAAGACCGACTTGGCAAAGATCTGCCAAATCGGTCACAGTCCAGTTTGCTTGGGATCATGGCTAGATGTGCCCGGCCGATTACGGTAATCCCTTCCATTGCAGATAGGGATAGGAGACCCCTTCGTCAATGGCCCAAGTGGACGTGAAATCCCAGTCCACAAAGGTCGCTTGCTGTTTCATCTCTGCGGTCAGCCTCGGTTCCCCTCGGCCTGTGTCGGATTGATCCGAAGCTTCCTGGTCGTAGTAGCTGGCGAAGACTTGACCGCAATCTATCTCCCCTACCAAGCCGCCGCACTGCCAAGAGTCAAGGGATGTCACTTGACCGGCGGCATAACTACGATGAATCTTCCCATGATTACTTGCCGCCAGGCCTCCGACATAGCTCTTGGCCGTTACGTTACCCAAAGCAAAGCAATCGCAAATCTCCCCATGCTCCGGAAGGAAGCCAACGAGTCCTCCCATAGAGGTGTCTCCTGTCACTTGGCCTAAGGCATAGCTCCTGGAAATCAGGATATGCTCAGAATCTTCGCTGGTGGCCATGGATCCTACCAGTCCCCCTAGATAGAACGTCCCGCTCACATCACCCGTGGCATAGCTGTTCAAAATGGCTCCATCGTTCATATCACCCACTAAACCGCCCACTGAATCATGGCTGACCACATATCCCGTGGCATAGCAGCCGGAGATAATGATGGTGTCATATACGCCGCCCAACAGACCTCCTGCCATTCCCTCCATCAACTCTGGGTCTTTTTTTGATGTCCCGATGCCGCCTGCGGCAGAGCTGTTCAGGATGACCCCGCTGGCCGTTCCAGCCAATCCCCCCACCTGCTGCTGACCACGGACGGGCCCAGAAGCGCGGCAGCCCACAATTTCGCTCTCCTTGGAAAAGCCTACGGCACCCCCTGCACCTACACCATCTGCGGTGACTTCCCCGCTGGCAGAACTGTTTTGCATCGCTCCTTGGAACAAGACGCCCACAAGGCCGCCAACCCTGTTCTGACCCTTGACTGTAGCGTCAGAATGGCAGTTAATCAGGCTTCCGTAGTGCAGGGCGCCTACTAAACCCCCTACCTCGTTGTGGCCGTGGACAACGCCTGTGGCCGAGCAACTGCTGATTGGTTCCCAGCTCCAGCCGGCCAGGCCTCCTGTCCACGTTCCTCCATGCATATCAACGTCCAATAGATTCACATTCTTAACCGTTCCCGCTATGGAGCCAAAAAGTCCAACCAATTCCTGATCGGCGCGATTGATCCTCAAATTGGAGATAGCATAGCCATTACCGTCATAGACACCTTCGAACTCCTCGTTTTCTATACCGATGGGCTCCCACCCTTGTTCATTCTGTGCACAGAACGACGCTAAGTCTAGATCCGCGATTTGCAGAAAGTACTTCTGGAGATGGCCCCGCACCGCATCCAACTGTTCAGGCAGTTCAACCAGGTAAGGGCTGGCACTCGTACCAGCTCCACCCGCAAAGACGCTCTTTGGCAGGTCAACTAAGACGGGCTCTATGTATTTCGAATCGAATTGTACCCCTTGGCCAATATCGACATGAATGGACCCTTCCGCTTCTTCTTTGACCAGTACCTGGAAGCTGTTTGTAACCGCCATGGTCGAGCTTTCCTCCAAGGCAGCCAAGAGTCCGGGCTTTCCATTGATCAAAACAGAAGCTAAGACACCTTCCAGCGAACCCTGGCATTCTACGTGCAGCAACCTCGGGTTGATTTCGTCCTGGGAAATGCTATGAATCACAACCTCCGTTGCCTCCACAATGTTCCCCACAAACTCAAGCATGGGGTTTTTGCTGGACACCACCACTTCCGCCGGCCAAAAGACATAGCCGTCCATCTGGGGAACAAGTCTGTCACCAGTTTTCAGAGATAGCTCCACCCGACCGTCTGCGTCGGTTTCATGACCCGTGACGGCCTCTCCGTTTTTTAGGAAACGGACTCCAGGTAAACCTGGTCCTTGGCTCACGGCCCAGAAGACCTCAATGACCGCATTCTTGGTGACGGGGACTTTGCTGCTTCCGCCCCCGAGACATCCAGACAAAAGTGACAAAGCGATCAGCGAAAAAACTACCCAGGATCTGCGCACCTCACCCACTCACGTCAGCCTCCCTGCTTTGATTTCGGGGTTGAATCATCCAGAACTGCTCTTTGGATATATTCTCACTGTACTATTACGAAATTTACTGAAGGTATCCTCCATCAAACTACTTTTACGCGTAATTTCGGTCTCCATGGGAGGATTTTGCCCTTTCTACGCCAAATGTGGCTGGAAAAAGGCGGTGATCCTTTGTGAACTGTAAGAAAAGGCTCTTTTTCCTGCTTTTCATGCTAATACTGGTCTGCTTAGGAGGCTGCCTGGGCGGGGGTAGTCCGACCAAGTACAGTGTCTCGGGTCTTGTCCTCGATTCCGATGGGGCGGGTATTCCAGGCGTCATGGTAGCATTTGTATTTAGAGGCGGTAACTCCCTCTTTGGTCCGACGACAGCAGACGGAGCGTGGCGCCGCGATGGCCTCACTGGGTCCGTTACAATCACCCCCTCCAAGGAAGGCTGGGTGTTTGAACCGGAAAGCAAAGTCGTCTCTGGCAGCCGCGACGCCATCATTTTCCGGGGAACGAAGGTGCAGCATCCTTTGTCCATACAGGTGCAGGGAAAGGGGGCTGTGACCCTAGATCCTGCTCCGCAGCCTGACGGCAGGTATCCCCACGACGCCCAAGTACAGCTGACGGCTGTTCCTGAAACAGGCTGGGTCTTCAGCCACTGGGAAGGAGACTTGCAGGGCAGCGCCAATCCCGCGGTGCTAACGATTGACTCTCCCCAAGAGATCCTGGCCGTCTTCAGCCAAACCGGTCCCATTCTCTCCGGCACCATAGCGGTGAAGCACAACTTTCCCTACTCCGTTCTGGAAGGACGGAGTGTTCCTAAAGCTATGCCCGAGCCTGAAGAGTACGGACACGCTTCTGGCCGTCCAGGGGAGATGATCATCATCTTTGACCCCTCCGTAACCCTCCCAGAACAGCTAAAAGAGCTGCAGAGAGCGGGTTATCTGATCAAGGACAGTCTCGCGGTACTCAATGCTCATCTCGTGGAACCTGGAGACCTTGACACAAATAGAATGCTTGGAACAGGAGAATTACAGGGAGCACGCTACGCGGGCCCCAATCAGCCGATGTTTCCCTCAGCCATGGAAATTCCAAATGATCTTCGGTATCAAGAGCAGTGGCACTATCCACTGATCCGTTTGCCTCAAGCGTGGGCTGCCGCTACAGGAAGTCGATCCATTCGAATAGCTGTGATCGATTCAGGCGTAGACATGAACCACTCGGACCTAGAGGCGCAGCTCGACAGAACCTATGCCTACAATTTTGTGGACAACGACAGAGACCTTAGCGATCCACGCAAGCACGGAACGCATGTAGCTGGGATCATCGGGGCTACGACCAACAATTACCTTGGTGGAGCGGGTGTCATGTGGGATGTGGATCTTCTGCCAATCAAGGTTTTTCCTGAAACAGGACCGAGCTCGTCCTGGGATATTGCCACAGCCGTGCTCTATGCTTCCGGACTGCTGGATGAGGAAGGGAAGCCCTTTAACCCCTGGCCCGCAGATATCATCAATCTTTCTCTAGGCGGTGAGTATTGTCCCTTAGTAGAGGATGCGATCACGAAGGCTTACTCCCAGGGTGTGATCATTGTGGCCTCAACGGGAAATGAGAACGGTCCCATCAAGTACCCTGCGGCTCACGGAGAAGTGATCGCGGTTGGTGCAGTTGGTTTAGGGGACAGTCTACCCAAAAGAGCCGAATACTCCAATTTCGGTCCTGAAATCGATCTTGTGGCGCCAGGTGGGGCCGACGATCATGGAGTTCTAAGTACAGTCCCTGGATCCACCTACGGCTTACAGATCGGTACATCCATGGCAGCCCCTCACGTTAGTGGAGTGATTGGTTTAATGCTCTCTGCGGGCATACCAAGGGAAGAAGTGCGGGACATCCTTGAGCGCTCCAGTATGGATCTGGGCACAACGGGCTTCGATCCTTACCATGGTCACGGCCTAATTAACGCATACTGGGCCATCCATGCGGTGGATCGTATCAAAGTGATGGTGGGAACCCGCGTAGAAGACACTGTGGAAGCAGTCACGGAAACATGGGTTGAACCCAAGGGAGGGCTGTTCCAGGTCCCTCTGCCGCCTTCCGGTGAATACCGGCTGATTGCGTGGGTCGATGTGACGAACAACAACATCATCGATCCAGGCGATTATTACGCTGAGTCTGAGCCCTTTGCTGTTAGCCCGGACATGGAGTTTGATCACTGGCATCTAGAGGTCGAAGAAGTTGAATAAGTCGTCTTCACAGGAGGGTATAGAAAAGACCGACCTGGCAACGATCGGCCAAATCGGTCTTGTATCTGTTCAATCCTGTTTGGTCTGCTTAAGCGGTGCGTTCCACATCCTGCGCCTTGAGCAGGTCGCGGATTTCGGCCAGCAGCTTTTCTTCATTCGATGGTTCAGGCGGAGCAGGTGGTGCTGGCGGAGCTTCTTCTTCCTTCTTCTTAAATCTGTTGATCAAGCGAATGGCCATAAAGATGCTAAAGGCAATAATGAGAAAATCAAGGACGTTTTGGAGGAACACACCATAGGTCAAGGACAACTCCGATGTTGTTTCGTTGCCCGCCCGCATCACGAGTCTTAACGCTGTTAGATCAATCCTGCCTAACAACAAGCCCAGCAGAGGCATGATCAAATCGTTCACCGCCGAGGTTACAATCTTGCCAAAGGCACCTCCAATAATGACACCAACCGCCATGTCGAGCACATTGCCCCTCAGGGCAAACTTCTTGAATTCCTCTAACATTAGACCACTCCTCTATCCGGCTTGTTGGAATTTGTCTCACTTGAGTATACTTCGACTCATTTTGGGAAAACCCTTCAGAAGGCAAATCGCACTAAGGCAGGTATAGCACCAACGCAGCGACCTTAGGTAATCTTTGGCAGATTGATCCTACCAACCAATGAATAATGGCCCTTGGGAGCTAGATCAGGAAGAAGTTAAACCCACGTTCCATATTGTAGTTGCTAAAGATTGCGATTCATTCACCTGTAAGTCCGGTGCGTTCTATACTCTGCACAAAGAAACGCTGCAAGAAGAGATACATGATCAAAAGTGGGGCGATGGACAGCAGAGTCCCGGCCAGACGTATGGACTCATTCAGGGCGCCCCCTGCACTGATATCATTGGCTGGATACAGCTTATTGAAGCTCTCAACGAAGGCCTGAAGCCGAATGGGGAGAGTCCTGGCAGCTGTTCCCGAAAGCAAAGACAGCTGCGTTGTCTCGTTCCAGAACCAGATGAACGAGAAGAGAAAGGTTAGCACGATGGCTGGAATTACCATGGGGATGGCCACTTTGACGAAGACCCTTAGGCTGCCTGCACCGTCAATCATAGCGGCCTCATCCAAGGCCCTTGGATAAGAACGAAAGAACTGATAGTAGACGAGCAGGAACACCGAACTCTTCACGCCCTGCCCGCCCAGGGCTGTGATCATGACAGGCCAGATCGTGTTCACCATTTTATATTGGTTAAACAACATGTAGCGGGGTATTAGAGTGACCGCAGACGGGACTAGGAAGACCAGTATAATCAGGGCTAGCCACAGTCTTTTCAAGGGTATTTCAAAACGGGCCAGGCCGAAGCCGGCAAAGGCCAAGGATATTGTTTGTAGGACCGCAGGAAAAAAGGAGAACACAAGGGATGTGGTCAGCCCTTGGCCATAACCAAGTGTTGCCGCCGCCTTGCGGAACCCTTCCAGGCTAAATTGGCGCGGTATCCAACTCACAGTGGCATCCACCAGATCGCCAGTGCTCATAAAACTTGTAGAAATCATATACAAAACGGGATACATAAAAACGAAACCCATACCGAGAAGCACTCCATAGAGAAAGATACGGGACAGAAGACCATCGCGCTCATTGGTGCCAAGTAGCAGCTTGCGTACATTCATGTTCTTCATGCCCTCCGCCTCCCCTTCTTCTCCATCAAGACCACCGCAGTAATCCCCATCAAAAGGAGCTGGGCTAGGGCGTAAATCCACGCCATAGCCGCCGAATAGCTATACGGCCGATTCACCTCAAGTAGGTGCGTCATGATTCTTACATTCGTTGGATCCGATGACACCGACCCCATCTCGACGATGCTGTAGATGGCATTCAGTACGACAGCCGAGCGGAGATGCGGTAAGGTGATGCGCCAGAACATCTCCCAAGCTGTTGCCCCATCAATAGAGGCCGCTTCGTACATGCTGCGATCAATCTTCTGCAGAACCGCTAGAAAGACCATGATCTGGACCCCCGAGAACCAAAGCGTGCGCACAAGATTATCCATGAACAGGACAAAGAGGCGGCCATTGAAATAATAAAAGTACTCCTTGAGAATGCCGTAGTTCATCTGCAACCGCATAGCATCTGTCTCTTGAACAAGTTGGGTTAGGACTGGACCGGACATAATGATGACGGGCAAGAAAAAGATGGCGCGAAAGAGGGCGCGACCTGCAAATTTGCGGTTCAGGAGTAAGGCAGTAATCAGGGCGAAGACCATGACAATTGGCAGCCCTGTCACGATCAAGAATAAACTCTCCAACAAATCCGTGGGAAAGGAGGCATCCTGCAGCAGTGCATAGCGGTAATGGCTCCCACCAAGGTAGGACAGTTCTGTACCGCCGACCTTAATGCGCACATCAGAAAAGCTGATCACAATGGAATAGGCCATGGGAAAAGCGGTAAGAAGCACGAACCCGATTATCCAAGGTAAAAAGAAGGCTAATCCAGTCAAACGGCTACGCCAAGCCATCGTTAGCTTGCCTTTTCTCATCAGCCGATACCTCCTTTAAGCACCAAGTAGTCATGGGGCCCGACCTCCCCTGCGGGATGGTCCCACGTTTCGTCCGTATAGTTGACCAAAATGAAAACTCCGTTTTCGTACACGACCATGATCCGACCTGGACTGAGCGCACGATGGCCCGTAATCCGCTGCCCTTGCACATACTTGAGGGCCTCCTGCATATACAGGTATGTGGTGACAATATACTCCTTCCAGTCAGCAAAGGCGGTTGAGTATAGATCCTCCAAAGGTGTGCCAGCCAGTTCCCAACTCTCGGCTTGGGTCACAATAAAGGATGGGTAGGCGCCGTACTCTACCATGCGCAAAATGCGGTCCTGGCTGAATGACATGGTATTCAGCGTTGGACCATAGAGAGCTAGGGAACCCTTCAAGACAATGGGCAAAAACGGCACTGTATCCGTCTCATAGAGATATTGCCCGTTAACAAGGGGCAGATCATAGAAACTGTGGGCATACTTCCACATGATCTGGTTTGGTGTGTACAAAGCCAGCTTACTGTCGCCACACACAGCGCGCATCAGATCCGAGAACTGAGCCATGTTCTCGCTTCGAGTTTTCTCTCGACCAGAGGTATAATCTCCATACAAACGACTGCCCAGCTGATCAAGGGCTAAATCAAATGGAGAAAAGCGCTCTAGATGTTCATGGGTCTTCTCCAGCACCGCTTCGGACCGATAGAAAAATGTCTCTGGGTACATGGCATCCCGGTTGTTACGGATAATTTGAATCGGACGCCGGCTCATGTTATGTGCCGCCTGCAGGCGCAAGTTGATTTGATCCGAGTTAGCCCTGAGTGGATCCAAGTATAGGGCTAGCCTTCCTCCGCTGGCCTTGAGAGCCTCTTGCAGTCTGCTTAGCTCAACCATCGTTCCCACACTGTTGTTCAGGGCCCTTCCGGGAACGTTACTCTTAGTATAATTCCGCAAGACCACGCTGATAGCCTCAATGCCTTCCCTCTGCAAAAGAGGGATCATCTCGTTCAGATCGTCAATGGCGGTGAAAACCTGCCACTTCTTCCACAGGGCTGTCTGTTTCACATCTGCGCCGATGGCCTCCAGGCGCAAGGTCATCTGGTCAAAGGAGGTTGCCCCTAATGCTCCTTCTTCCAACAGGAGGTTCCTATAGTATACGGCCATCTGATCATAGAAGCTTTGTGCACCTGAAAGCACATGAAAGGATTGCTTCGGTGTGAGTTGATTCCTTTCCCCTTGTGGAACCAGGGACGTCGATCCGGAACGGTTTGTTACCTGACCGAACTTCTGGCGATACTCAAAGCGAATCATGATGCTATTATAGCGTGTGTTGCCAAGCCCTGCCGGAGTGGCCACAATGGAGGCATACTCCGCTCCCCCCTCAATTACGCTCAGCAGTCCATTTTGCCCAAGGCCATGGGCAATTCCATAGACGGGCATGAGCACTTGGCTGGCGGCAACGACATAATCATCGGGCCGTCTGGCATTCAGTGACTGGGCTTCACCTAACTGATCGATGGCCAGATCGGGACCATACACCTTCTTGTCAAAACCGGCGACATAACTCCCGGGTTTTTGAAAGCGCATCAAGGCTCCCGGACCATCCGGGAAGAGAAACCAGCCCTCCACCTCGTCTTCAAACACACTGCCAAAGTAGGGGAGGAAGGCCAGAGATTTGATCCGATGATTACCCGTCTCCACAAGACTATCTTCCTCCAGCTCCAAGCTAAGCTTATTGCTCTCTAAGCGAACGAGGCCGGAAAAGGAAATGCCCAGCTCTTTGTATTCCGCATCAAAGGTAAACCCGTCGTCCAGCAAGGCATACTCTACCTCGGCATTGCCTAAAAGGCCGTAGCGTCTTTCGCTGTTCTTGCTGTCATAGCACTCAATAGAAACAATGGATCCCCCATAACTCCTCCAGGACGCATTGAGATTGCGGGCACTCTCCAAGGGAATGGCGCCCCAGGTGTATCCAGATGTGCGGTCTACCAAACGAATGGTATGGTATTCCTTGGAAAGCCACAGTTCAGCTTGTGGCGTCCGGGTTACAAATTGAAAGCCCTCGGTGTCTAGGAAGCTCTGAACAACTGCTGCTTCCCCATCAAAACGAACATGGCGGTTCGACATTATCTCCATGGTGGTAGGATCGTAGGGGTCAATGGTCATGGAGCTGGCTGCAATGGACCAGAGCAGTACAAGGGCCAGAAAGAACACCCCAACATGCTTAGACACGGTAGCGCACCTCCTCAAACACAGTTACCAAAAACCTGATCAATTCATTCCACATCAAGTACAGGATCATCATGGCAACAATCGTCAAGACAATGAAGCAGAGAGTTAAGAGCAGATTCTTAATCGTACCGCCTAGGCTGTAGTTATGGGTCTCTTTGGCACCGATAAAGACCAGAACAAATGTATATCCACCCACAAGCAGCTTGAGCAGAACATATAAGAACGATTCGTTGAGCGTTAGTCCGTGAGACAACAGAGTAATGAATGGGGTGACCAGGATGTAAGGAGATAAGGCATAGGCCATGACAGTATACACATTCAATAATGAACCTTCGCCGTCATTGATGGAGCTAATGAAGTAGTTGCCCACCACGAACAAAATACTTGGAATCACAGCCAGACTGGTCACCACCAAGGGGTTCTGCCATGTATAGGCAAATACTTTTGAGCTAAACAGATCGGCCGTCATGCTGTTGTCCAAAACCCACACCGCCAAAGCTGCAAGGTAGAGGAAACTGGCGGAGGTCGCACTTCCATAGTGGGCTCGTTTGAGCTCATAAACCGAGTCAATGGGATGACGGATCATGTGCTGCATATACACCACATCACGCAACAGGGAAAATCTCGAGAGTCCTTTCCCCCACATTTGCTGCAATGGCCGCAAAAAGTTGTGCTGGCGTCGTATGAAGCCCAGAACCCATAAAACCGCTGCAAGGATAGCCAGGCCCACGATAATCCAACCAAGATTCTCCATCAACCATTCGTTACGCAGTTCCCAGAAAGCATCTGACGCATACTCCCGATCGTCCACGAGCTCCAGGTGATATTGGGCTTGGGCATATTCGCCCAGCTGCCAGAGGGCCAGGCCATATCCCCAATGCGCAAAGGACGCCCGGGGAGTCAAGCGCATAAACTCGCGCCAGATACCAGCCGCTTCAGCATATCGGCCCGCAGTGTAATGAGCCAAGCCCTCATGAATACTCAAGGCCAACTCGGTGGGAACATAGGGCTGGACAACGCCGCGCTGCTTGTCGAGGACAAAGAGGTTGTATTCTCCATCGACGGCAATCGCGCTGACCACACTGGTCAGACCATTGCGATCGGCTGAAATGGCTCTTCCGCCGAAGGCGAACAAATACCGCCCATCTCGATCGTATTCGGTGATGGACCCGGTGCTGGTCACGGCAAACATCTCTCCCCCAGGGCCCACCGCAATATCCACAAAGTTATTCTCACCCTGGATGCGTTTGTACAGCAAAATGTTGATCCCAGCTAGGTTCAGCTTCTTGATGGACTCCCTCCACCTAAACTGAGTAAGTGAATAGACCAGATTGTCGCTGGATACGTCGACATTGACGATGCGAGGTGGATTACGCAACAATAACCTTGATTTCTGTTCCTCCGTAAAAAATGTCTCCTGGATCCATGCAATGGGGCTGAGGGGATCTGCCTTGTTAGCTCCGAAAAAACCAGAGAAGTTGCCGTTTACGTCAAACTGCAGGATTCCCTCATGGGTGCCCTCGCTCGTGACGTACAGATTGCCAAAGCCATCAACGGCCACCTTTTGCGGCTTATAGGGAGTGTTTGCTCCATACAAGACCGAATCCGGACGGCCAATCGCTGCCAAAACGTTTTTCCCGTCAGGATCCAAGACAACGATGGCACTGGCCCCGTAGTCTGCAACGAAAATGCGGCCATCCTTCGCCACACACACTCCAGTGGGCTGCTTTAGAACTCCCTCTCCCAAGAACTCCACAATACCGGAATCCATCTGATACCGTACAACACGCCGATTTCCTGCATCTGCAATATACATGCTTCGACCGACAATGACCAAATCCTCAGGGGATCGCAGACCGATCTGGCGCAACAGGACACTACCCGGGACATAGGCATCCTGGGTACGAACAACCAAATGATCCGTAGAAAGGGTATAGGTGTAAGCCGTAGACTCAATGGCGTCTCCCGGCGCAGAAAAGGCCAATAGGATCAGTAGGAGAAGCACTCCGGCGTTCTTCACATGACTGCCCCCTTATTTCATCCCTGAGTGGGCCATGGTATTTATCACACGAGACTGTAAGAAGATGAACAGGATCAGATTGGGAAGGAGCATAATCAATGTTCCTGCTGCTGCAATTCCCATACCCGCCACAGCGCTGGCTGCACTGCCGGCACCAGTCAGCGCTGCCACCATGTCATAAGCGTTCTCACCTTGTGCCGTTAAAGTCGTCAGGTAGAAGGAGAAGGTTTTGATTGCCTCGTTATGCATGTAGTAAATTGATGCTTCCGTCGAGTTCCACGCTGATTGGAAGGTCAAAGTGGCCACCGTCGCTAAGGCCGGAGTGATATTGGGCAAAATGATGCGCCGTAGGATATAGTAATCACTGGCCCCATCAATTTGAGCCGCCTCAAGCATGGAATCTGGGATCTGGTCAACGAACTGCTTGACCAAGAACAGGCCCACTGGCATGGCCAAGAGGGGCACAATGGCCGATAGAAGGCTATCGATCAAACCTAGGCGATGGATGATAAAATAGCGGGGAATGCCCACCGCCACTGGCACAAACATCAGGGAAATTGTGTTCAGCTCAAAGAGGATCTTTTTCAGACGGTAACGTTTCTTACTCATACAGTAGGCTGCAGCAGATGTGATCAGCAGACTGAGCACAACGACGGCTAAGGAGTATACTAGGCTATTAAATAAGTAACGCGAGGCGGGAATCGCCTTGTTGACCGATGTAGCCGTGAGATTGGCAAAGTTTTGCAGGGTCGGGCGCGTTGTAACGAATCTTGGTGGATAGAGAAAAAGCTCATCCAGAGGTTTGAAAGCGTTAAACATGATAAAGACAAGGGGAAGCAACATAACAAGGGCCAAGGGAACCAAGTAGGCCAAAAATTTCAACTGTCCCCGGTCAAATCCGGTGGGATTGATGCCAATGACGTGAATGCGCTTCATCTACGCCCCCTCCTTGTCCGCAAAAATACGTTTGGCAATGCGAGAAATGGCATAGATAATGATTAGAAGGACAACGGATATGGCAGCAGCATAACCCATTTCGTAACGTATGAAGCCGTAGTCTTCGATATGGGTTACCAGTAGCTGTCCTGCATAGCCAGGTGTTGGATTCTGGCCTCCAGAGAGAATCACCCCGATAGATCCATTCTGGAAGGTGCCTACCACAGACATAACCGCACCGAACAGCATTTGAGGCCTGGTAGCCGGAATGGTCACATAAATGATCTCTTGCCAGCGGTTGGTTACCCCATCGATATAAGCAGCCTCGTAAAGTTCCCTGTTGACATTAAGGATCCCGGCGAGCATAGCCAAGAAGCCAATTCCCATGGACGACCACAGGGACACAATGATCATCACAATCATCAAAGTATCAGGACTGGTCAGCCAAGCTATGGGGGTTTGAATCAGGTCTTTGGATAAGAGCAATGCATTGAGATAACCCACTTTGTCCTCACTAAACAGCACCCTCCAGACGGCACTCATCATAGCGGCCCCTGTCAGGGATGGCGAATAAAAAATAACGGCTAGCACCGTGCGCCACCCTTTGGTCACCTGCCCCAGAGACCAGGCCAAAAAGAAGGACAAGAGGTACCCGCCAATACCCACCACAACGGCAAAGAGAACCGTATTGGGTAAGGCATGCTGCATGAAAACGGTATCCTTGGTTAAGAGGTCTACGTAGTTTTTTACCCCCACCCATTGTGGCACTTGGATGGCATCGAAGTCGGTAAAGGACAAGCCAATGGCTACAGCCACGGGAAGCAGGATGAAAAGTATGAATAGGGCGGTGAAAGGCAGCTGAAGCACAAATATACTGTGCCGATTGAGGATGCTTCGCAGAGAAAGCCCATTTGGTTTTGGTCGCACTGCCAAGGGCTGGATCGTTGTTTTCATTGCTGATCCTCCTTCCCCCCTGTGGGAACCTGATACGATCTAAGCACAGTACCATCTTCCTCAATGAAACCGAACTCTTGCAGCTTGCGCCGCATTTCACGATTCGTGTTTTTCTGTGCTACGTCCAGCGCAGGCATGAAGGGTTTGTTGTCCCGCACCACATATCCCCAAAGATTGCTGATTTCTCTTTCCAGCATATAGCTGGCCAAATGCCGAGGCGTTTCCCTTTGCCATTCTCGCCACATCGTCAGAATGACGTCTTTGTGCTTTTCGGGGAACCCCATTTGTTCGAAAGCAACTAGATTCGCTGTGTTCCATTTGTAATCAGGTCCATACTTCAGTTGAAGACGATTAGCATACTTAACTTGGGTATCCGAGGATAACCACCACTTCATGAAGGCATAGGCCTCATTGGGCATGGTTGTGTTCGCTAGAATCATGGTCGATGTATCTACCGCAGCCTGATAGCGGAGGATCGTACCGTTTTCGTCCGCCTCTCCGGGAGCCAGGGCAATGTCCCACAAATCAGCAAGTTCAAGTGCTGTGGTTTGGAGTTGCAGATATGTCTCATAGCTGGAGATGCCTATGGGAATTACCCCTGAACGAAAGGAATTGAAAAAACTGCGCACATTGGATTGGAGTCCGTAAATGGTGTACAAATTGACCATATCTTGCAGGCCTTGGATGGTACGAGGATCATTCAGGGAAGCAGATAGACCATCAGCCGCGTAAACATCTCCACCCCTTTGGTACACAAAGGGCATGGTCTGTTGGAAACCCTTAAAACCCTCCCGATCCGTGGAAAGAGGAATGCTGAAGTTCATGCCATTACGGTGAAGGGTGGGCATCATACCCCTCACATCGTCCATCGTTTGCGGTACATCGAGTCCAAGCATAGCAAGAATGTCCCTGCGATAAAAGAGAACCCGAAACTCATTGGTATCTGCGGCGGCGTACACCCCTCCATCGAAGCTAAAGGGTACTAGCGATTCTAAATTGTATTCCGCGCCATACCAATCCAAGAAGTCCTCCCACTCCAAAAGATTCTGGGCAGTTCCCCGCACTCCGAAGTCAAAGGGGTAGTGTGCTGACAAACCGACTACAACATCAGGGTTCGTGCCTGAGGCATTGGATAGAATTAACTTATCTTCTCTGGGCATGATCGAAAAATTGACATTGATGCCGCTTCTGGGTGTAAAATCCTGGGCCGTAAGCTCCTGGAGGACCTCGACATACTGTGAGGACTTGTTCACCCATACCGTTAAAACGTCCGTTCCGCGACGAGCCGATTCGTTCATCACGGGACTGAAAGAATGCAAGAACTCTTTCAGACCTGTTCTCACCTTGCCACGCAGCGTCTCACGGGCTTCTGGAAGAATCGTTTGCCCATCATACACATAAATACGATCAATACTTAACTCCTGACCGGCTAGCTTGGGCAAGAGGGTTCCCAAGAGCTGGGCAGCGGAGCTAGCGTCATCTCCGAGAAGCGCGATTTTCCGGGGTAGAGTGCGGGGTTCCTCTTTGAGACGTTCCAAATTCTGCGCAGCCAGCATTAGATCATTGGCAAACGTGGGCTCTGTCCCGCTGATCGTGCGCAAGGCGTCATGCATGTCGTGAAGATCCCTTTGCCACCTGGATATGTCATCCAAAATGGTGGGCATATACTGCAGGACATCCCACGTTCGATTGGTATCGATATTGCTTGTAACATCGCTGTTTTGACCAGTAAGCTTCTTGATTTTCAGTGTAACAGCGTTCATCTCTGTGATCATTTCGCTTAGCCCGATGTAGATCTCGTCAAGGGGTGCGGCGGTTACCTGTAAGGCTAAGGTGTGGCGACCTTGATCAAGGTAGATATAGCAAGTTTCTGCGGCCCCGACCAGAAGGTGATCGTACACATTCATGCCGGTATGGGAAAAGGGAACATCACGAAGCTCTTCAAAGAGCACCTGCCCGTCGAGTTCGATGGTGCGAAAAACGGGCATTCCCGGTTTGGTCGGCTGGGAATAGGAAAATGCCAAAGCATAGAGACCAGGTGTGGCAATGGCAAACTCATATAGTACCTTCTGCCCTGGGTTTTTGAAGGAGGTATGGGCTAGGGCATTAATGCGGCGTATACAAGGATCATTGGGCCTCACCGCTGTGTTTTTGACGCTGGTGCCCCGAATAAACGAGTCGTTTTTCAGCACATAATCCTCCGCTTCGATGATCACAAAGTCTTTTCCTAAGGGAAGGTCGCCAGTTTCTTCGTGGTATTGACGATAGGAAACTTGAGGCGTCGTGTGGATCAGCACGAGCCGGGTGAACTGTACCGCAAAACTCTCAGGCTTGAGAGTGATCGTGTGCTGTCCTGCTGGAAGCACGAACACATAGGGCCTACCTGCAAACGTCGAGTAGTCCTGGAGATAGGTTAGGGAATCTCCGGGAAAGATTTCTTGATCTGGAAGTATCTCATTGCCATATCTGTCATATTGGACTTCGCCTGGTACGTCCCGCCACAGCACAGGAAGTCTGCTGCGCACTTCGTTTCCGTCGATGTGGATCAGTGCGGTATTACTGAGTGTGCTCGTCTCCATTGGTAGATAGGAGACCATGACATGATACTCCCCCGTTCTGGGGACCTGAACGGGTACTTGTAGGGTTTCGCCAACCCCAACAACTCCATCCTCAATTGTGCAGACTTCGGCAATGGCAGACTCCGGCACCCAAATCCAGTCTTCGTTGGACTTGGCAGCGCCCCCACAGGCTAAGAGCAGCGTCAGACAGATGGCCAGCAGTCCCATGAAATTCCTTCCCATCTTTCTCACTCCAGGGTCTTAATCAGAGGGGCGAACAGCAGCGTCCGCCCCAAAGCGTTCTAATTGTTCTTTTCTAGCTGAGCTTCAAAAGCTGCCCATTGTTCTACAACTCGACTGTTAACAATGTCATCGAGCTGGGCTGCTACTGTCGATGCATCCATTGTGCCTTCACGTGCACCGTTGAGAAGTTCCCATACGGTGTCGTCAAAGATAAGATTGTATCCTGGAATGATCTTGTTCAGATCATCACGGAAGCTATTGGTAATATTGGCGTAAACCACCTTCAATCCCTCCGTAACATAGGGATTGTCCGCGAACTTGGCTACTACGTCGGGGTGTTGTGTTGATGGGAAGTACCACAGAAAATAGAGTTTCCCTTCCGCCGTTTCTTCCGCTGGCCGTGCTGCAAAAATATCCATTTTGGCTAGGTTACCGTCTTTGCTGATGGACACCCACTTCAGAACTTCGAAGGCAGCGGCTACGTTTTCTTCTTTTACGGTTGACATCATATAGGTGTGGTTCACATGGACAGGTACCTTGATAGAGCTTTCTTCTGTCATGCGGGGATACGGCCAGTATTCCCAATTAGGTTTGACTTGGGCCCGCATCCAGTTAGCTTCCCAAGATGCACCGGTGGCCAATAGGGCAAATCCTTCTTTAAAGGAGTAATGGTTGTCGTTCGCTCCCGCCTCACCAAACTTCAGCGTGTAGTCGTTGGACTCTCCTTCTTGAATCGATCGGCCATTATCACGCATCTTCCAGATATCGAGGCCCGGAACCGCTCGCAGTTCATTGAGGAGGTTGATGCCTTCCAGCCATTTCTCTGTGAAGTAAAATCGGCGTTCAACAAAGTTGTAGGCCGGACTCCAGAAATCATCATCTTGTGCAGAGATCACACTATCCAGATCATACAGGACAGCGGCCCCTGCCGTGCGATCGGTGGTAGCAGCTTGCAGTATTTCGACAAATTCGTCCATGGTCCAGTCATAGCGCGGCGGATCAAGGTTGAGTTCATCGATTAGGTCTGTGTTCATGGCAATCATGCGGGCGTGAATCTGATCCGGCACCGCATAGATCTTCCCGCCGTACGTGTAAGGCTCAACTAAGGAACTGGGCACGTGTTGGAAATCGGGATCACCGGCCAATAGATCATCGAGTGGCAGTACATAACCATTGGAAACGGCATAGGTAAAATCCGTCCAGTCTCCCCACAGTACGTCAGGCAGAGTGCCTGCAGTAGCCATGGCCGTTAGATAGGGACCTGATTCGCCGTCAAAGGGCTCAACTTGGAGTTCCACATTAGGATACCTTTGTTCAAACACGTCGAGAACTGGACGAATCTCAGCTAGTTCACCTGAAGGAACCGCTAAAGTGACGCGGCCGGTTACCTCATTCGCCGCTGCGAAAGCTTGCATAGACAATACCAGTACAGCAACCATCAAAAGCGATAGAAACTTCCTTTTCATCCTCTCTTCCTCCTTAGCCTTCTATATTTTACGGCATTGGCCGTAAGGCCCATATTCACTCGCCCCTTAGTGCTTCACCAAGGGCAAAGGCGAGGAAGCCTGCGCAGGTGGCAAATGCTTTCCCTGTTGTGCATTCACCCGTTACTTCATGAACACTTTCGCAGGCAACACCATTATCCAACTGTGTTCTGGACAAATGGGTCAAGGCAGATTCGCGATGTCCGCTGAGCAAACTGTTACATATAGAGAGCACCCATGGATGGGGAGCGTGTTCGCAACCTAACTCGGCGATGGGCATGCCGCTAAAGGAGTATCTATAGCCGGGATCCCGAATCGTATCCACCGTATTGCAGTACGTCTCGTTGTCGGCAGCGCAAAATCCATACCATGCCATCAGCATCAGGCTGCCAGGAGGCTCATCATAGGTGTACCAGTTTCCCTGCAGATCAACGGCCCAGGCGAAGATCCTTTTGCCGCCCTGCTCCTGAACGCAGTGGGTATAGATTGCCCGCCTCACTCTTTCCGCCTGCTCTAAGAGGGGAAGGTCGCAGAGAATATTCAGGTCCGTCAGCATGCGCCAGACCAGCATATTGTTGTACGTCAGATATTTATAGAGATGAGGATCATCCGTCGGCTGGAGGAACGTCTCATAGAGATCAATCTCGGGGTGCTTCTTCGACTCCAGGATGCGCAGGATGTGCTGAATACCGTCTAGGACGCATTTTTCCTCCAGAATAGTGCCGTCCCCGGAAATGTCCACATACCTTCGTAAGGCCACGATGGGAGCACATAATTCGTCCAGTTCGAATCCTGGTTCTAGCAGAGTGCCATCAATGAAACGACTGTGAATGCCCACATTTCGTATTTGACGCGTAAACACGTAGATTAAAGCGTCACGGGCAAAGGCCGTGTCCACCATGGTAATGGCCGGAAAGCTCCAGAGGAGACTGTCCCTGTCCCAGTAAGCTGCGGAGACATAATAGCGTGGACTGCGGGAGGTAACCAAACAGAGCTCCTCTGTATCCAAAGTGATACCCGCAGCATAAAAGAAGTTAAAAAACAGATTCAGATTGAGAAGCTCTGAGAAGCGCGCATCGGAAACAACAAAAGTGCGCGCTGCTAACCAAGATGCAGTCCTCTCATACTCATGACGATAGCCCTGTCGCAGTATCTCCTTGGCACTGGCAGCTGCCGCCACCTCTTCGTAGCCGAAACCCCAGATAATCTCGGCGCTTCCCTGCTCACCCAGGGTTAATTGGATCGTCTTCATGATGCTGAAACTAATATTTTGTTCTTCGTCCACAGAGTAATCCCAGTCCATGTCTCCCTCGAAGATCGGCGCAAAGGCAAACAAAGGAAGCCCAACTCGGAAATCCATGACAAAGGAGTGATTCCAATTACTCGGATAGACCCACTTCTCACCCCTGATAGACTTAGACTCGTTGATCTCCAACCGCGTCTGACCAAAGCACCCTTTTAAACCGTAAGTCACAGTGATTTCTCTGGGTGCACTCACTTCGAGTCGATACACAAACCCCCGTCCTCCAATGGGCGCTAGTAAGACGCCACACACTTCTACATCACCGGCTTGAGCCGAGAACTGGGGAATCCAATAGTGGTCCCTTTTCCACTCCAAGCCTGTCAATGTCATCTCCTGCCCATCCACAATCACAACCGGGAAGAGTAAAGGGATGCTGGACGTTCCGGTTAAGTGAATCATGCCTTTCGATGCCATGTGGAGAAAGGTTACTCCTCCAATACTCCCATCAGCCTCGTTGATCGTCGGCAAAGAAATGTACTCGTTCCCTGTCGCTACGTACTTATTCATATGGTTCCACCCTCACTGCCCGGGCTGCGCAGCCCCTATTAAATAGACTCACATCACGTCCTGGCTGACAGGCGTCAATGAGCAAAACCTCATTTACATCCCCCAATCCAAAGACGCGCCCATCCTTTACCGTTAGGCGATTGCCTACATCATCCCTAAACTCACACCTGGCGTCACCAAAACACAGAAACGCCAATTGTGTGTAACTTGTGGTGTCATTGCCTACCCCTCCGAAGACATCGGATCCGATAATTCCGTCCTGATCGAGGTTGATGGGGATGGCACTCCCATCACGTACAAATACAGGTAACTCATGAATTTCGCATGCATACTGAAAAGACGATCCTCCGCTCAGGATCCCCCCGCGGAAGAGATCATGCCATGTTCCGCAAGGCAGGTAGACGGTCCGCTCTTTGGCGCCTTCATGGGTCAAGGGTGCCACCAGTAGGTCCCGACCAAACATGTACTGGTCATGCACTTTCCACGCGAAAGGGTCCCTAGGCCAATCAATCAGCAGATGGGCCATGAGAGGGCGCGCAGTATGGGCAGAACAGATCGCTTCGGAGTAGATATATGGAAGGAAGTTCATGCGCAAATTGGTGAATTTCCTGTACACATCAATGATCTTGGGGTCTTGGTGAACGGCGGCCAAGTTCCAGGGGCTGCGATCATTGTTCCAACGTGCCCGTTCGGTGTAAAAGAATTGCCCGTTGCGAGGTTCAGCGTGCCACTGCATCACGGGACAAAAAGCTGCCATGGCCGTGGAACGCAAGTACAACTCGGGACTGGGGAAATCCCCTGCAAAACCGCCAATATCAAAGCTCCAAAAAGGTATGCCTGACAATCCAGCGGAGAGACCCGCCCTGAGCTGGGCTCGCAGTTCACTCCACTCGCTAAGCTGGTCGCCGGCCCAATGAATCGGTTGGGTCTGTGCACCTATGTAACCGGCCCTGGAGAATGTAACTGGCGGGATACCCTGTCGGCGCATGAATTCGTGGTAAGCCTGAATGTACTGCCCTGGATAGGTATTATGTGCCGTTTCTCCCGTTTGCCCGTTATGCAGGCGAGTGGAGTCATCGAACAAAAACTCTCCGCCGTCGGTTTTGAAACCCCTTACATTCAGTTCTTTCATCAGGTAGACTCGTTTGCTGAACCACCAATTCACCGCCTCAGGATTGGTGAAATCCAATAACAGACTGTTCCCAAACCAGTTGTCAGTAATGCGATAGGGTGTTCCATCATCATTCATGATGCAATATCCTTTTTCGAGAGCATAGGCCTGATCAGCGAGCAATTGGCGGCCTGAGTCTGGGGTGTACTTAATCACGGGAATTTGCCATAATAGCAGAGCCAGGCCCGCCTCCTCCAGCGACTTCACCAAGGCCTTGGGGTCCGGCCATTTACCGTCTGCGGGAAAGGAGAAATCGCTAAGGGAATACGGTTTTTCTTGATCCAAGGGCTCATATTGGGCGTCATTAAAGATACAGAACGTTTCTTCATCACTCCAGGCTTCAAGAACTATGGCGGTGGCTGATAGCCTGTGCTCTTTTAATGCATCCAGTTGATGCAGGGTCTCTTCTTGCGTATTCCACCCGTTCGCAGAAATCCAGATGCCAAAAGCCCACTTCGGGGGCAGATAGGCTGGGCCGGATAAAGTGTGCAGCTGTAAGAGCAAGTCCTGGGGCTCTCCCACCAACCACCACTCTTCGAACAGAGGGCCATCTGTGTTTGTATCCGCCGTAAGCAGTAGTCCTTCCCGGGCATCAAACCACAGCCTTTTGTGGATGTTGCCAAACCATCCAACACCACTATCGGTCATGAAGAAGGGGATGGGGAGGTAGCTGTGCGCGCCTTGCTGCGTGTACTTCTCCACCACTCGGCACAGAAGTTTCCTTCCCTGCTGGTCAACATGGTCAAACCTCTCTCCGAGACCAACGATCTGGGTACACTCTATCGAGGGCGCATAGGATAAGCGGCGAACCTTCCCCTGACGATCAACAAAGAGCCGAATCAATTCGCCCCTAACGGCTACTAGGACCTTGGTGGAACGTTTCAGCTGCCAAAAAAACGGAGACGCGGTAATCTCTAGACTGCACTCCTCCGTGACTTCACTGGAAAGGGCATCGATTGGCTCTCCCTTAAGATCTGAACCAGGACGTAATGCCCTCATGCGAAGTTGCCCCGACCAGTCAAAATGAAGTGTCAATCGCTCGAAGACTGCGTATGCACACTGATCTCCTTGACGTAACTCCTGCAGCTCTCCGAGCTCTTCTTGACCTAAGACGTCAAAGGAGTAATCTTTGGTGCGCAGCTCTTCGCCATCGGCCTTTACCTGGACGTGGTAGGAGATGGCCGCTACATCGTCCATGGCTCCCAACTCAAAAGCAAAGAACAAGCGATCATCATTGGAACGCTCAAACCTCTCACCCGCGATACTCGGCATGTTAACACCATCCTTCACCCAGTGAAGTACGGCATATACTGGACCCGCTGTCTCTTCAACTAGGATCTGTACTGTTACGTGATCTCCACAGATGGGCTGATAAGGATACCTTTGGTAGCCGTAGTCAGCAAAATGATGGACACCGCAGGGCATGTGTTTAACCTGCATATTCTCACTCCTCGCGGACGGTAATATCCCTTACGCTATCTCTTTCCACAATGTACAGGGGGAGAATGATATCTCGCTTAGCGCCATTTTCTACAGCAGAGATCACAATATCCGCCGCTTGGCGGCCCTTTTCTGCGATATCTTGGTGCACAGTGGTGATCTCAGGCAGACACATGCTCGCCAAAAAAACATCGTCAAAGCCAACCACCGATAGGTCCTCAGGTATGGACCAACCTTGTGCTCTCAGTCCGTTGATGAAGCCCAAAGCCATGATATCGGCTGCCACAAAGACACCGGTTTCGCCCTGACTCTTTTCTTTGAACACTTGGGCCAATTGAAAACTGCTGTAATACGATACATCCGCCGCATATACGGAGCGCTCATCAAAGTCGATACCTGCTTCGGCAAGTGCATCACGATAGCCCAAAAACCTCTGTTCGTGAATGCCGTAACCTCTCAGTTTCTCGGCAATAAACGCAATCTTTCTGTGCCCCTTTTCGATGAGATAGTTGGTGGCCAGGTAACCGCCATGGCGATCATCAATACTCACTGTATGGAAATAATGATCTCGGATGTAGGCATCGACCAAGACCACGGGTATTCCGGTTCGCTTAAGTTCATCTAGATATTCGCATGGATACGTTCCTAAAATGATGATCCCGTCTAAGTCTCGCATTTGAGCTATGCTGGAGTAGTCCTGGTTCGGCCCAGTGCCCGAAACCAGCAAATGGTAGCCCCTTTCTCTCACCTCGCACTCTACTGCGCTCAAGAACTCTCCATAGAAAGGATTATCAAACATAAGCCTATGGCTGGACCCGGTCTGGGGAATGATGGCGCCAATCAACTGCGACTTTTGGTTAATCATGGTGCGGGCGGACATTCTGGGCACGTAATTCAGCTTGTTGGCCGCCTCCCTCACCTTTCGCGCAGTCTCATCACTGATGCGAACATTCGATTTGCGGTTTAGAACGTAGGAAGTCGTCGTTACCGAAACGCCGGCTTCTCGCGCAACATCCTTGATACTTGCACGCTTACGCAACAGATCCCCTCCATGTTGAATCGTTTCACCACGTTTTTCTCAATTCTATCAGCCCAAAAACACATTGTCAATACTTGCCTAGCATTTTATTATCATATTTGGCACTTTAGGCCCAATAATTCTATTTTCCAGGGTGTCAAGCTATAGCAATCTATTGAAACGTTACAAGATGCGAGCGAAATTCATTGAGTCCTGAGAGCGCACGGCAAAACAGGGAGTGTTGCTCGGGCGCCGGATGCGCTGACACAATATGGTCTTCGCAGTATACTGTAAGCTTGTACATGTCGATTGGAAGCTAAATCAGCAGCGGGTGTATTCTCTCTTTCAAGTTAGGCGACATGGAGGGTTTCCTAGAAAAAACCACCCGCTACCTACAGGAAGCAAATAGCTAGATCATTTTTTCGGCTGCAAGCACCTCGATCGACCGAGTCAAAAGCTGACTTGATGCGGTTTTCTTGCCTAACCACAGCCTTGCGTCCCTGCACAACTGCCTCTTTAGATGCTACAAATGCCCACGGCAGGCATATTCAGGTATTCGACTTCACCTTGGATCTACGGTATAATAGGTAGTGGAGTAAAGAAGGGAGCGCATTTTTTCATGGATTTGGATCTAGGACTTTTGGATCCTAGGGATTTTCCAGAAGTGTATGATATTATGGAAGAGGCTTTTCCTGCAGACGAGGTTAGGCCCTATGACGAGGTTAAAGAACTAATGGATGACCCAAGCTACAAAATCCTTGTGGTCAAAGACCGCAAGGAGAATCTAGGGGGATTTCTGGCAGTATGGAACTTTCCAAAGTTTAATTTTGCGGAGTACTTCGCGATACGAAGGAGTATGCGCGGCAAGGGTTTAGGATCCGCTGCACTGCGAGGGTTCCTAAAGCGAACGAAAAAACCGCTGGTACTTGAGGTTGAAGCTCTGGACACCACCAAGGCTAGGCGCAGAATTCGTTTCTATGAGCGGTTAGGGTTTGTCCAAAACGACATTAACTACATTGAGCCACCTACGCAGAAGGGGAGTTCACCAATTCCTCTGACGGTTCTGAGCTACCCCGAGCCTATTCCCCGCAAGGAGTATGCTCAAGTGAAAACACAGATCTTTCGACAGGTCTATGGTTTGACCATCTAGGCAAAAAGCGCAATTCTTTGCGCTTTTTTCTGATCCCCTCGCTAGCTTAGTAAGGGCAAGATATTGATCACGGGTTCTTCATAGGGATGCACTTTTCTGATCGTCTCCAGTGCAGCTTCCAGCAGTTTTGCCTCAAGGCGTGTTTCCAGTTTCAACTCAGGGGCTGAACCCAGCTTTCCCAGCTCTCCCCGGAAAGGATCGGCTCCGTCCAAAGGCCGCCAGAACCCCTTCACTTCAGTCGTCGAAAAGCAGTGATCATAGTCCCCCACACGCCCCACACCAATTTCAGCTAGAGCTTTCATCAATTGGCCAGCATACTCTGTGGGCAGATACACCTCTAGCTTGCAGAAAGCACAGTTCATCACATTCACTCCTCAAAAACTTTAGTCCCGGAAAGTTCGCTCCAGACTATAGCACTTATACCAACCGCACGATATTTCCTTTCCCATGACGTGAAAGAGCGCCACAACCACGGCAAAAAACCCCGCACAATGTACGAGGTCTTTAAAAAGATTCTTGGCAACGAGTTACTCTCCCACCACGAGATGTGGCAGTACCATCACCGCTGAAGGGCTTAACTGCTGTGTTCGGGATGGGAACAGGTGGAACCCCTTCGCTCTTGTCACCAAG
>FZPS01000023.1_pt301 | contig 57757 bp, 64 predicted proteins | sample 1817821 | NCBI WGS metagenome assembly FZPS01 (sample SAMEA104158645, study PRJEB21678) | metagenome | place: Germany | collected 2015-04-21 | reverse complement strand
TTGGGAAGTACATCCAATTGACCAACGGACAATATTCTGTAAAGCGATTTGTTTTCCTGCCCGAAACGTGCTTCTTTACTTATTTACAACAATTAGGCGTAAATCACCACACAAACTATACAAGCCGAGAGCATTGCTGAGCAGCGACAAACGGTTGCTGCGCACGGCAGGGTCCGGGTCCATGATCATTACATCATCGAAGAAACGATCAACATGAACACGGAACTCGCCTAAGGCGTGCAAAATTCCCAGCCAGTCCCGTTCAGCCAAACATGCCTCGCATTTCTCTTCCAGACCTGCAAGCGCCTCATGGAAAGCGCTGTCCTCAGAGGTAAACACTTCGGGGTTCAGCGTATGGCTTTCCGCCTTGGCAGCCAGATTAGCTACCCGTTCAAAACCCGTCATCAAGTCTGCAAAACTTGGTTTGGTTCGGACCTCGGTCAGGGCCTTCACCTTTTCCAGCAGGCTGACCAGACGGTCATCCCGGGATGCCATCGCTGCATCGATGATATCATAAGCATAGCCCTGATCTGTGAGCAATACCCGCAGTCTGGCCAGGAAGAAATCGAGGAGAGCCTGTTTCTTCTCTGCATCGAGAGTCAGATCCCCATAGCCTGCCTCTGCTGTTTCGATTAGGTGTGACAAGGAAAGATCGCAGCCGCCCTGGAGCAGAATCTGGACAATGCCTTGTGCCTGCCTGCGCAGGGCAAAGGGGTCCTGGGACCCTGTAGGTATCATCCCTACTGCAAAATACCCGACTAAGGTATCCAGCTTGTCAGCTATGCTGACTACAATTCCTTCCGGCGCTGCGGGCAGGGTGTCCCCGGCGAAGCGGGGCAGATAGTGTTCCCGTATCCCTGCCGCAACCAGAGGATCCTCACCCTGGGCCAACGCATATTTCTCACCCATGATACCCTGGAGCTCGGGAAACTCATAAACCATCTGGGAAACGAGATCGCATTTGCACAAAAGCGCAGTGCGCACAATCGTCTCTTTTCGATCAACATACCCTAATTGGTCGGCTAACTTACCTGTCAGCTCCTGAATACGCCTGACTTTGTCGCCCATCGTTCCAAGCCTGTCTTGGAAGACTACACCTTCGAGCTTTGTCAAGTTGTTCTCCAGGCGAGTCTTCAAATCCTCATCATAAAAAAATTTAGCGTCGGACAATCGGGCTGCCAATACCTTTTCGTTGCCTTGGACCACATTGTCGAGATGATTACTCTCTCCATTGCGCACACCTACAAACTTGGCGGCCAGGTTCCCTTCGGGATCGTAAACAGGGAAATAGCGCTGATGCTCCTTCATGGATGTGATCAGCACTTCGGAGGGCATTTCCAGGTATTCCGCGGCGAACTGCCCGCAGAAGGCGGTGGGATACTCCACAAGATTGACAACTTCATCCAGCAGGCTCCCGTCTTCCAGAACCTGGACGCCCTCTCTGCCGGCCAGATCCTGTACCTGCCGCCAGATTGCGGAGCGTCGCTCCTCCGCATCAGCCACAACATAGTGCTCCCTCAAGGTGCGGACATATTCTCCAGGACTGCTGAGGGCCACGGCGCCAGAGCTCAGCTGCCGATGCCCGTAGGTTGTGCTGCCGGCCTGAACCGGTCCAACCTTCACAGGAATCACTTCATCGCCGAAAATGGCAACAATCCAGCGCAGCGGCCGGGCGTAGCGCAGCTCATAGTCGCCCCAGCGCATGTTCTTGGGGAAGTGCAGATGAGTAAGGACATCCTCTACCAGAGGTTTCAGCAGTTCCTTCGTCGCTTGGCCTGGAACCTCTTTTTTGATGTACATGTAGTCTGCGCCCTGAAAATCCTTCACAATAACTGCATCTGCCTCCACACCCTGGGAGCGCAGAAAACCCTGACCAGCCTTGGTTAAGTTTCCTTCCTGATCAACAGCGATATTCAGCGGCGGTCCCTTCACCTCTTCCACCAAATCTGTCTGTTCCGTCTGCAGGCCTTCGATCAGGAGGGCCAGTCGGCGAGGTGTGCTGTATTGATGCACTTTACCGTGGCTGAGCCTGGACTGGGCCAGCCTTGTGGTTACCGCTTCGGATAACTGAGCTAAAGCCCTGTTGATAAAGCGTGCGGGCAGCTCTTCAAAACCTAATTCCAGCAAAAAGTCCTGCATTTATTCACGCCCCCTTTTGAGCATGGGAAAACCAAGTCTTTCCCTTTCAGCCAGGTAACCCTGTGCCGCCATGCGGGCTAATGCTCTTACCCGGCCAATAAACCGTGTCCGTTCACTAACCGAAATGGCGCCCCGGGCGTCAAGCAAGTTAAAGGTATGAGAACACTTTAGGACAAAATCGTAGCCAGGCAGTACCAGCCCTGCTTCAATCAGCCGTTTTGCTTCAGATTCGTACAGATCGAACAGGGTAAACAGTGTATCTGCATCGGAGGCTTCAAAGTTGAACTTGGAAAACTCAACCTCGTTTTGCATGAACACATCGCCATAGGTAACGTCGCCAACCCATTTCAGATCAAAAAAGCTGTCCACGCCTTGGATAAACATGGCGATCCTTTCAATTCCGTAGGTAATCTCAGCGGCAACCGGTTTGACATCAATGCCGCCTACCTGCTGAAAATAGGTAAACTGGGTAATCTCCATGCCGTCAAGCCAGACTTCCCAACCTAAGCCCCAGGCACCCAGGGTTGGAGATTCCCAGTCATCTTCGACAAAGCGAACATCATGCTTCAACAGGTCAAGGCCCAACGCCTCCAAGCTGCCTAAATACAGCTCCTGCACATTGTCGGGGGACGGCTTTAAGACAACCTGATACTGATAGTAGTGCTGCAGCCTGTTTGGATTTTCTCCATAACGGCCGTCTGTCGGCCGCCTGCAGGGCTGCACATAGGCAACGTTCCAGGGTTCAGGCCCTAAGGCCTTTAAAAAAGTGGCTGGTGACATGGTACCAGCCCCAACCTCCAAGTCGTAGGGCTGATAGATAATGCAGCCGTGCTCAGCCCAGTAGGTCTGTAACTTCAAGATCATCTCCTGCAGATTCATGCTTCCACCCTCACTTCGCCCAACTGTGGACGGTAGATTTCATCTGTTTCATGTATATCAAATTGACCACTTAATGTCAATTAGCGCCATTTCATATGTCCGGTCCCAACGCCTCCAGCGTCTCTAAAAACTCTAGCGACTTCAGGGGGTATTCCAGCCTGTAATCCAGGTATCTCCGCATCACACGCCGCAGCTCAACTTCATTGCCGTGGGCAGGATGCAGTACAGTCAGCCTAGAAAACTCCCACTCCAACAGCCTTTTCATCAGCTCCCACGTTCCGTTGGTCAAAGGCATGCTGCCGGGCACATGCCCCACACACTTCTCGCACAGGGTTCCCCCCTGCTCTGTAAAGAAAACACTGCCCTTCAAAGATTCCCGGCAATGCAGGCATTGATAAAGCTCCGGCTCATAACCAAGCTCCCTCATCAACCGGATCTCAAAAGCTCGCACCGCCAGCCCGAAACGGCCCGCCTCGCCGAGGGAAAGGGTGGCGGCTAGCAGAGGGAAGATCTGCCCAGAGGGGTCTTCCTCCGCGGTCATAGAGTCTAAGAGCTCAGTCACATAAGACGCATAGGCGAACTTCTCCAAGTCGTCACGGATGATTTGTCCGCTGTGGATAATCTCGGCCTGGCTGAGATTGTGCAGGCCCTTGCCGGGGAAAATCATGTAACGCCCGTGGGTAAAAACCTGCGTTGGACTGAGCAGGCGATTTCTAATCCTGCGGGCGCCCCTGGCAACTGCATTTAGTTTTCCTCGATCCTTGGTGAAAATTGTGACAATACGGTCCGCTTCTCCAAGATTTCGCACTCGCAGTACAATGCCTTCCGTTTTCCAGCTCACTGCAGTTCACCGCCTGCTGCGTCAGGGGGTGTGAGACCCAGGTACTGATAGCCCAGGGAGGTAATGCAGCGGCCTCTTGCGGTGCGCTGCACCAAACCTAACTGCAGCAGGAACGGTTCGTAGACATCCTCAATGGTATCTGCCTCTTCGCCGATTGCAGCAGCCAGGCTCTCGATGCCAACGGGCCCCCCGCCAAAAACCCTTTGGATAGTCTGAAGAATCCTCCTGTCCAGATGGTCAAGGCCATTGTCATCAATTTCAAACAGGCTGAGGGCCTCCGTCGCCACCTCATGGGTAATACGGTTGTCAGCGCGAACCTGGGCATAGTCCCTAACCCGCTTCAAAAGGCGGTTGGCCACCCTGGGAGTCCCCCGGGAACGTTTGGCTATTTCCCTGGCGCCCTCTTCGTCAATGTCTACGCCCAAAATCCCCGCTGCCCGAGTCACAATTGACTGCAAATCCTTGGTCTGATAAAGCTCCAGGCGGCTCATTACCCCAAAGCGGTCCCTCAGGGGTGATGTGAGCATGCCTGCCCTGGTTGTGGCGCCAATCAGGGTAAAAGGCGGCAGGTCAATGCGTACAGACCTTGCCCCTGGCCCCTTGCCAATGACAATGTCTACAGCTCCGTCCTCCATGGCAGGATAGAGCACTTCCTCCACCGACCGGCTCAAGCGGTGTATTTCATCAATAAACAAGACATCATTGCTCTGCAGACTGGTGAGAATTGCCACCAGATCACCCTGCCGCTCAATCGCGGGACCTGATGTTGTATGGATGCCAACTCCCAGTTCTGTGGCTATAATATGTGCCAGGCTCGTCTTGCCTAGCCCGGGAGGACCGTAGAGGAGCACATGGTCCAAAGGTTCGCCCCGCTGTTTGGCGGCGGTTATGAACAGGTCCATATGTTCTTTGACTTTATCCTGTCCAATATACTCATCCAAGGTGCGGGGCCTGAGCGATACCTCCGCATCCCAGTCGTCCGGCCGTTTCCAGGCGCTTACTATCCGTTCCGTCTCCAAGTTCGTTCACTCCTTTGCTGGCGGTTTTGGGCCAGCGCCACCTTCAGCAGCTCCTGCAGGTTGTAGTTTTCGGTCAAGTGCGGTTTGGCCAAATTAACCATGCGCTCTGCTTCACTGCCGTGAAAGCCGAGGGCCTGCAGCGCTTCCACCGCATCTTCAAAAATGCTGCCTGAGACAATGGGCAAGTCTTCTTCCACCCCTTGTTCCCAGTCAAGATCCGTAAACTTGTCTTTCAGTTCCAGCAGGATGCGCTCGCCTGTCTTTTTGCCGATCCCGGGCACCGTGGTCAGGGTTTTCAGGTCCTGAAGCTGCACTGCCCGGATGAACTCCCGCGGCCGGATGCTGGATAGTATGCCGACGCCAAGTTTGGGTCCGATGCCCGCCACTCCAATCACTTTGTGAAAGAGTTCCCTCTCTTCAGTTGAAGCAAAGCCATAGAGGACAAAAGCATCGTCCCGCACCTGCAGGTGGGTTTGAACATGCAGTTCCTGCCCCAATGCCGGAAGGGTTTCCAGTACCGAGGAAGTGACAATGACTTCATAGCCTACTCCATGTACGTCCAGGACCACAGCACCGTCCCTGACCTCCACAAGACGCCCTGTTAACGAGACAATCATTTCGCTCTCCCCCAATTGTTCGCATTGTATCCATGGCAGACGCAAATAGCCAGCGCATCAGTTACGTCATCAGGCTTAGGAGCTTCCCGCAGTCCGAGAAGGGTTTTGACCATGTAAGCCACCTGCTCTTTGCTGGCCCTGCCGTAGCCTGTAACCGCCATTTTCACTTGCAGCGGCGTATACTCTGCAACGGGCAGCCCGGCATGGGCCCCGGCCAAGATTGCAACGCCCCGGGCTTGTCCTACCGCCAGTGCGCTTGCCACATTCTTATTGAAAAAGAGTTCTTCGACTGCCAGGCAATCAGGCCGAAACTCAGTTATAAGGTTTTTCAGTTTGGAGTAGATGGTTTCCAGGCGTCCGGCTGTGCTTTGCTGCGCCGAAGTGCGAATTGCCCCGTAACCTAGGACAATATGCCTGTTGTTCTCCACTTTTACAAGTCCGTAACCGGTTATGGCCGTGCCAGGGTCAACACCCATGATAATCATGAACTCACACCAACCTTCTACGCCCCTGTATTCGACACTGAGCAAAGCAAGTCCTTGCCAAAGGTTCTGGGCAATGAAAAAGCCTCAATCCTGAACATGCGGTTGAGGCTGCCTTTGTCATTGAGCCAACTGCTCCTTAAAACGTCGTGCTTGCGGTTGTGGCAAGCATGGAAAAGACTCTGTAACTGATCATGTATGCCAGAACAAAACAGACCAAGCCTATGACAACCAGGACCCAGATTCGACGCATAAATCTCCCCCTGAAAAAGAGTATGCCCCGGGTCCAGGCCGATATTCCAAAATCTAGCCCTCTACTACGTAGTTGGAGTAGACTTCTTGGACCTCATCCAATTCTTCGAGCTGTTCAATGAGCTTTTCCACAGATTCTACTTTATCCTCGGGAATCGCTACCGTATTTTGGGGGATGAAGCTTATCTCTGCTCCCAAGAAGGCAAGTCCCTGCCCCTCTAAGTTTTCCTTAACCGTGATAAAATCGCTGGGGTCGGTATGGATCTCAATTACGTCGCCCTCTGCGACGACATCCACTGCACCTGCCTCCAGGGCCAAAAGCATCACTTCATCTTCATCGGCCCCTTCCCTTTCCACAACCAACAGGCCTCGCCGTTCAAACATCCAGGCTACGCAGCCGCTTTCACCCAAATTGCCGCCGTATTTGGAAAAACGGTGCCGCACCTCGCCAGCTGTGCGGTTGCGGTTGTCAGTCAGGGTGTCAAGCATGATGGCTACGCCGCCGGGCCCATAGCCTTCATAGAGAACTTCAGAGTATATTGCCCCTTCCAAACCTCCTACCGCCCTGGCAATGGCCCGTTCAATATTATCATTAGGCATGTTGACCGCCCGGGCTTCATCGATTGCCAAGCGCAGCCTGACGTTGGTCTCAGGATCAGGTCCGCCCTCTTTGGCGGCAACCGTAATCTTACGGCCTACCTTGGTGAAGACTTGACCCCGCTTCGCATCTTCTTTGGCTTTCTTGTGCTTAATATTAGCCCACTTGGAATGTCCAGCCATAGTGTCACGTCCTTTCGTTCCCATTCTAGCACAGGAGGCCCTTCGAGACAAGGATTACCTGCGCTGGGAGGACTTGGCTGTGTGCCGGATCGCCATGAACAATACGTACTGCAAAGCGAGAATCAGGAGGACTAACACTAAAGGAGAAGCAAGATGAGTTATAAGCAGGAAGTCATAGAGACCATGTGCCAGCGCCGCAGCGGCCAGTCCCAAGGCGGCCTGAACCCAGGGAGTGTTAGAAAACCTGGCTCTGCCGAGAAAAAACCCTGCCAGTCCCGAAAAAGCAATGTGGGCCAAACTGGCCACTGTTCCCCGGAGAGGAGCCACCACCAGACCAAAGGCAGAAATGTAAAGGACATTTTCTACAACAGAGAAACCAATGCCCGCTGCTATTGCATAGATTATTCCATCCATGGGTTCGTTAAAGTGTCTCGAACGGAACACTGACAAGTAGACCGCGGCCAGCTTAAAGAACTCTTCGCCCAAGCCCACTACCAAAAAAGAGAGGCCCAGTTGAATCCCCAGCGACCTCGAGCTCTGCAAAAGATCGCGAAAGGGGGCCTCCCAGATCAATGCAGGGATCACTGCCAAAGCCCCTGCAGCCATGCAGAGGCCCAGCTTCCCCAAGGGTTCCTTGTCACCCACATCATAGCGATTGAAATACCAGAGCCAAAACATGCCCGGAACCAGTGAAGCAACAAATGCTATCAGCACTGCATCACCTCTCGGCTATTGATCTGGGTCTTGCGGATCATAGCCCGGTTCCAGATCACTTTCCGCTACCACCAATCTCTCACCGTGCCCCCAGTGAACAGCCTGCTGAACTTCGCAGGCGCCGCAGCGGTACAAGTCAGCAAAGGGCACATCTGTTTCCATCTCCATGCTGACCATGGGCTGATTGCAGAATGGACAGCGCACCATAGAATCACCTCGCTATTAGAGTGTGCCATTCTAGCCCATTCCATGAGTATAAGCAGCAGGACAAATACACCAAATCGAGAACATTAAGGTTAAGAAAAAATGCAAGAGGAGGTTATTTTATGAAATTAGGCGAACTGCTGCGCAGCGGCGACTGGAAAAACGAGAAACATGTTCCTGTGATCGATGCCCCAGACAGCGTTCAGGCAGACCAGCCGGTGGAAATCGGCGTGAGCGTCGGAGCGGATATTCCCCATCCCAACACCGCAGAACACCATATCCGCTGGATCAAGCTGCTCTTTGAACCAACTGAAGGTTTCACCTTTGAGCTGGCCGATATCCAGTTTGCAGGACACGGAGAAGGGCTGAAAGGCGGACACGAAGGACCAGTCTATACCGACCCCTTCGCTAAAGTCACCGTGCGTCTGAAAGAAAGCGGCACACTCATCGCCCTCAGTTACTGCAATATTCACGGTCTCTGGGAAAACAGCAAAGCAATTGAGGTCAAAAACGCGTAACAAGAAAGGCCAAGGCAGGGAATTCCCTGCCTTGGCCTTTTCCTCTGCCGCGCAACTGCCCGCCAGTTACTTTTTACCCTCTTTGACCCATTGCGCTACAGTTACAGTTCGCTTTGCCTGGTACTTTACAGCTTCTTTTACATCTTCCACCATTTTTCCCTCTGGATCAACTGTAACGCTGGTTCCATACGGATTGCCGCCTGCTCCGAAAGTAACAGGATCGGTGTAGCCCGGTGCAGCCACAATGGCACCCCAATGGTACATGTTGGTGTACAGAGACAAAATGGTAGCCTCTTGGCCTCCATGGGGGTTTTGAGCAGAGCTCATGGCACTGACGACCTTATTGGCCAGCTTGCCCTGGAACCACAGGCCGCCGGTTGTATCCAGGAACTGGCGCATCTGGGCGGCCATGTTCCCAAAACGGGTAGGTACACTGAAAATGTAGGCATCCGCCCACTCTAAGTCATCCAAAGTCACTGTAGGAACTTCCTGCGTGGCTTCTACGTGGGCCTTCCAGAGCGGATTCGAATTAATCGCTTCCTGCGGTGCCAGCTCAGGGACTTTTAACACTCTTACTTCTGCACCCAGCTCCTTCGCGCCTTCCTCAGCCCACTTTGCCAGCTGGTAGTTGGTTCCTGTGGAACTATAGTAAATCACAGCAAGTTTCACCGACATCTTGGTCACTCCTATCTTGTGATTTGATCATCTGTTCACTTATCATTTAACCATATTTTGTCTGCGTTGGCAACTATTTACTCTGCCATTGTTCTATTACACGCAGCACGTTCTGAGTGCCATCCTTAACCTGCGATGCCTGCATCGCTGCGATAAACTGTTCTTTGTTTTCCTCCAGGCGGGTCAGGTTATCCAGCAGCGACTGGAGGTTCAGCTCTTCTTCCTGAATCACCAGACTAAATCCCTGCCTGGCGAAGGATGCAGCATTCAGGATCTGATCCCCCCTACTGGCCTTTTTCGACAGGGGTACCAAGACATGCGGCTTAGCAAGGGCCAGGAGCTCAAAAATAGCGTTCGCGCCGGCACGGGAGAGGACAAAATCTGCAGCCGCGAGCAAATGGGCCAGTTCTTCCTTGGCGTATTCCACTTGACAGTAGCGGGGATGCTTAACAGCCTGATCCAGGTTGCCTTTTCCGCATAGGTGAATGATCTGGTAGCGTTCAGCAAGCACTGGGAGATTCTCACGAATAACTTGGTTGAATACTCCTGCTCCCTGGCTTCCGCCCATCACTAGCAGGACAGGGACATCCTCAGCGAAACCGCACAGCCTGAGTCCTTCACTCTTTTGCCCCGCCAGCAGCTCAGCCCGAATAGGTGTGCCGGTCACTGTACCCTTGCCTTTAACGTACTTGAGTGAGTCCGGAAAGGTCAGGCACAGTTCACTGGCAAAGGGCAGACTGAGCTTATTGGCCAACCCAGGCGTCAAATCTGACTCGTGCAGAATAACGGGAATCCGCAGCAGCCAGGCGGCAACAGTGACAGGCACCGAAACAAAACCGCCCTTGCTGAACACCACCCTGGGCCTGATGCGCCGCAGGACGCGGTACGCCTCAGCAATGCCTTTCAGTACTCGGAAAGGGTCGCTCAGATTCTTGACATCGAAGTATCGCCTGAGTTTGCCTGCACTGATTGGGTTGTAAGGCAGATGGGGCTCTATCAGCTCCCGCTCAATTCCATCGTGGGTTCCTATATAGTGAATCTCCCACCCGCTTTTCTGCAAGTGCGGTATGAGGGCGAAGTGAGGGTTGACGTGGCCGGCGGTGCCGCCGCCTGTCAGCACTATTTTCTTCATTAAAAAGCCTCCTGTTCTGTGCAGGTATTTTATCTCGCGGGTGGAAGATAATTCTTACGAATCCAGCGAGGTGATGTTATGTATCCAATCGCGTTCAGCATCGGCTCCATCGATATTTACTGGTACGGGATCCTCATGGGCTGCACCTTTGTTTCAGCTTACCTCATAGCTCGCTACTTTGCCCGCTTCCATGGAGTAGACGAACAGAAGATCGAAGATCTCTTTTTTATCTCCGGCGTGGTTGGTCTGATCGGCAGCCGCCTTGGAGCGGTGCTGCCCAATTGGCGCTATTTTCTGGCACATCCGCTGGAGATTTTTTCCCGGGCAGGCATGGCCTCCCATGGAGCCATCATCGCCATCATGATCGCCGGCTATTTCTACGTCCGCAGGCACAAATTGAACTATTGGCAAATAGCTGACTTTGCAGGGCCCATTTTGTCTGCAGGCCACATCTTCGTGCGCACCGGCAACTTTCTCAGCGGCGAGCTGTATGGTCCGCCCACCGATCTTCCCTGGGCTGTGGAGTTTCCCAGCAGCTTAGTGCCGGTTCACCCAACGCAGCTCTATGAAGTGCTGGCATCCATGATCATCCTGCCCTTCGCCTGGAAGTGGGCCAAAAACCCGAAATATCACGGTTATGCGTTCTTCCGCACACTTTTTGTCCATTCCGCGGTGAGATTTTTTCTGGACTTCATTCGCCAGCACAGCACCCTCTATGGTCCCTTCGTGCTGAGTCAGATTATTGCCCTGCTGATTTGTGCAGTTACGCTGCCGACAATCATCATCCTAGACCGACGCCACAAGCTCAAGTAGTTCTGCGCTCAGGTGCGGTGTCCAGGGCTGAAGCAGCGTTGCCAACACCCTGGCTTCTCCCGCCGTGAGCTTTTCTTTATGCTTAATGTACCCCATCACCGCTGCCAGTGCGGTATGGGGTTTTCCTTGCCGCAGGCGGTTTTGCACGTCTGACTGCAAATCCGCAGCACACTCTGCTGCAGAGCTGCCCCCCAAGTGCTGTGCAAGCCGCCAACATCGCTCTACGAAGCGGTAGGCACTGACCAACCCCTGCCAGCGAAACCGGTAATCACGTTCCCAGGGCCCCATATACAAAAAATAGACCCGAAGGGCATCTGCGCCGAAATCGTCGATCAGTTCAGGTAGGGAATCAGCGCCGTCATCGAGCAGGCGTCCGCAAAGGAAAAATTCCCTGGCCTGCAGGAGCCCACGGTGTGCCTGTACATAGTCCCGAGGCACAACTGCCCAAGTAAAGGCCTGCTGCGGCTGAGCTTCCCGGGCTTTGAGCCCCAGCTCTTCGGCATCTGCCAGCCAGCTTTCCCTGCAGTTGAGCAGCGAGATGGTCGTAGGGGCGGCGCCCATTGTCCGGCTGAAGAAGTCCGCAAGTACCATGAGGCGGGCATTTTCCAGCCCCAAGCTTTCGTCTGCCAGGGGAACAAGCACTGCACAGGCATGCGGCCTTGCTGAACTTGACTCTAACGCCCAGCGCTCTTGCCATTTCTTCTCAACCATGCCATGATTATAGCGTAACATAGAAGGTGTTCACTCACTTTAACGGAAATTCCAGGCGCCCGTCGGAACTGAGCAGATTGCCCTGACCGGTGAAGTACCAAGTAGGCACTGTTCCAATAAACACTTCTTCCAAGATGGGAACCTGGGTGGAAACCAGGATATCTTCTGACACTAAGGGCACAGCCACCCGCATCACAACCTGTATATCCAAAAGCACGCGGTGCCAGGTCTGGTTAATCCCGGCACTTTCAAAACTGGCCACAGGCGTTGTGGTGAGTCCGCCAAGAGGTATCATGCGCACAGGAATACCTGGTCCCCAGGAAGCCAGAAAGTCCAGTCCGGTAAGCTGGCCCAGGGGAATTGGAAAAACCTCTTCGCCCATGTTATTGAGGGTCTGCAATATTTTATGTGTAGCCTGGCTGCTCACCCGGTTGACTTCCCCCATATCATACTGAATCGCCTGTAAATTGCCTTCGCCGTCCCGAACCAGGTGTGCCATGGTTGTGCTGCTGAGGCTGACAGCCATCATTTCCTCCACAGCCACATTAATAGCCCTGGTCGCCAGGCTGACAGCCCTTGTTTCGGCCCAGGTGCGCAGCACCGGTGCCAGGCGTCTCTCTGCAATCATCAGCGCCAGCACCGAAAACAGGACCAGAATGAACAGCACCAGGCCTAGATAGGTGCGCCAAGTAAATCTTATCACGTACCTTCACCTCTCACAAGTGTTCACAACTTTGGGGCCAGGGACCCTAGGTGATTCAGATTATTTGGCGAAGTTATATGTTATAATAAGACCATGAAATAACCCCCGGGGGTGTCAGTGTGAAAAGAAAGACCATTCTTATATATGTACTAGTGATTCTGGGATCAACGTTGTTTGGAGCCGGCATCGGCGTTCTTGCCGCTTATCTCCGCAGTGCTCCCAGCCTCGACCAGGTCAACATCCATCAGAACTTTACTACTTACATCTATGACATTAAGGGTCGATTAATCACGGATCTGTATAAAGAAAACCGAATCCCCGTGGACATTACTGAACTTCCGGATCATGTCAAGAATGCGGTTGTAGCCATAGAAGATGACCAGTTCTACAATCATCACGGCATCAACTTTATTGCCTTCGGCCGGGCGATCTTGGTCAACCTCAGGGACTGGAGCTTCAGCCAGGGCGGAGGGACAATCACAATGCAGCTGGCCCGCAATGTATTTCTGACTCAAAAGAAGACGATCATGCGGAAGCTTGAGGAATTCCTCTGGGCAGTGCAAATTGAACGGAAGTACTCCAAGGATGAAATCCTGGAAGCTTATCTGAACGAGTTTTATCTAAATCATGGGGCCTACGGCATTGAGGCAGGCGCCCGCACCTTTTTCGGCAAATCGGCAAAGGATCTGACGCTGAGCGAAGCGGCCATGATCGCAGGAGTAATTCGCTGGCCCAGCCGTTATTCTCCCTTTATCAATCCCGATATAGCCATAGACCGCCGCAACTTCGTCCTCAGCCGCATGGAAGAAGTGGGATACATAACGGCCGCTGAGGCCGAAGCCGCCAAGGCGGAGCCTTTGAATCTGGCTGAACGCCAGCAGCGCGTTGTAGAGGCCAGCTATTTCGTAGACTACGTAATTGGCCAACTGGTTGAACGCTATGGTGAAGCCGCCGTGTTCAGCGGGGGCCTGCGTGTCTACACAACGCTGGACTTGGATATGCAAAGGGCGGCTGAAAAGGCGTTAGCTGAGGGTCTGCCCAAGAATAACTCCCACGACGGTCCCCTCACCCAGCCTCAGGGGGCAGTGTTGGCCATGGTTCCCCAGACAGGCGAAATCAGGGTCATGGTTGGGGGCCGGGGCGAGGACAGTTTTAACCGCTGCGTGCAAGCTCTGCGTTCGCCAGGTTCAGCAATAAAAATCTTCCCGTATACTGCAGCTATTGACCAAGGCATCACTGTGGCCGATGTCTATATGGATGAACCGACTGAGTTTGTCACCATCACGGGAGAAGTCTGGTCCCCCCGCAACTATTACGAAACATTCGCGGGAGAAGTCACTGTACGGGAGGCCCTGGAGGATTCCTTGAACGTCATCGCGGCCCAGATCGTGGACCAGCTTGGTCCCCAAACCGTCATTGACTATGCGAAAAAGATGGGAATCACCACCTTCGTAGAGCAAGGACGGGTCAATGATGTAGGCCTGGCCCCACTGGCTTTGGGAGGCATGACCAAGGGCGTGAGTCTCCTCGAGCTGGCAACCGCCTACGGCGTCCTGGCCAACCAGGGCATTAAGGTCGAGCCCCTCTCCATTTTGAAGGTGACTGATGCCAACGGCAATGTGCTGGAACAGAACAGCACCCGTTTAGAGGTTGTTCTCAGTGAGCAAACCTCCTACATTATGACAGATATGCTGCGTGGCGTTATTGAGCGGGGCACTGGCAAGAACGCCAACATCGGCCGGCCCGCTGCAGGAAAAACCGGCACCCACTCAGACTACCAGGATGCCTGGTTTGTGGGTTACACACCTGATTTGGTGAGTGTGGTCTGGTTTGGCGAGGACACCCCCCGCCGCATGGTCTACGGAGGTGTGCGCTACGGATCCTGGAATGCCGCTACGATCTGGGGCGACTTTATGCGGGAAGCGCTTAAGGATACGCCCATCAGGGATTTCCCCAAGCCCAGCGGACTGGTTGAAGGTGTGCTGATCGACACCAAGACCGGGCTCTTAGTCACAGATGACTGCAACCTGCCTCCCGATGAAGTGAGGCGCGAAATCTTCATAGCAGGTACAGAACCGACCGAAATCTCGCCCCGCTGCTCCCAGCCTTGGTGGCAGAGCATCCCATTCCTGCAGAGATAAGAGGTATCAAAAAAGGGGAAGGAGCTCACACTTCGTTGAGCCTGCTTCCCCTTTTCTGATCCTGTTGCATTAGACGCCGCTGATTCTGTTCAGGGGCCAATACCTAAAGATGGCCCTCCCCACAATATTCTTAACCGGCAAGAAACCCACAGTTCCCCGGCTGTCATTGCTGCGGGGCCTATTGTCGCCCATCACCCAGACATGCCCCTCCGGCACTCGAAACGGTCCCCAGTTCATGTTCGTTTTATTGTCTACATAAGGTTCGTCAATGGCCTCGCCATTTACATGGATGACGCCGTTGCGCTCTTCAATGGTATCTCCGCCTACGGCGATAATCCGCTTAATGAATCTCGCGCCAGGCACGTTCAGCACAATGATCTCTCCCCGCCGGGGCTCTCTGAATCGATAGGTCAGTTTGTCCACCATCAGCCTTTCGCCGTGCATGAGCGTGTTTTCCATCGACGCACCGTCCACCCTGAAGGACTGTGCCACAAACACGATGATGAAAAGGGCTAAAACAACTGCGCCGCCCAGGGGCCGAATCCATTCTCTCCATAGATAAGACCAGTTCACCTTGTCCACCTCAATTCCACTAATCCATTCTTTGATAGCATTCGAGCTGTAATGTTAAAAGCTGGGTATCTAAGTTCAGCTGGGCAGATGAATGTCTACAACTGTGACCCCGTGCCCTCCCTCGCTGGGAGCTCCGTAGCGAAATGCCTGCACATGAGGGTGCGTGCCGAGGTACTGATGGATTGCCTCGCCAAGCGCGCCCGTTCCCTTGCCGTGGATCAGGTGCACCCTGCCCAGTGATGACAGGAAAGCGTCATCCAGATACTTGTCCACAATTGCGAGGCCCTCTTCCACAGTCTTGCCCCTGAGGTCAATCTCACTGCGAATAGTACGACTCTTGGACAAGTGGGCCCTGCCGGTGCCTCCGCCTCCCCGACGCACCTGGGGTTTGGCCTCTCTTGCCTCAATCCGCTCCAGATCATCCACCTTGACCGTGATCTTCATGATGCCTGCCTGAATCAAAACGTCACCGCCGGCTGTAGGCGGCTCCAGCACAAATCCATTCTGCCTCAGGCTCTTGATGCGGACCTCTTCTCCGGGTTTGAGATTGGCCGGTCCCTGGGCCTTGGGTCTTTCCTTACGCTGCTTGCTTAAGGCTTCCCTCCTGGAGGCAATCTCCTCCCGGTACTCCTTCACATTTGTTTCCAGCTCTTCCCGTCCCATGCGGCGTACCTGCCCAAGGATGGCATTGATTTCTGACTGGGCTTCCTCCAGCAGGCGCTGGGCATCAGCCCGGGCCTGATCCAGGAGTTCCGTCCGCTTTGCCTCCAACTCCTGCAGTTTCCGCTCGTATGTTGCCCTAAGCTCCTCTTGTTCTCTGCGGAGGTTCTCGGCTGCGGCCCGATCCCGTTCAGCCTGCCGGCGATTGGTCTCCATTTCACCTATCATATCTTCAACCTGCAGATGCTCCGAAGACAGCAGCTGCTGTGCCTGCTCGATGATGTCTTCGCTTAGGCCAAGCCGCCGGGATATTGCAAAGGCGTTGCTCTTGCCTGGAATTCCGATGGAAAGGCGGTAGGTCGGCCTTAATGTCTTCAGATCGAACTCTACGCTGGCATTTTCCACCCCTTCGTGGGTATAGGCATAGCTTTTCAAGTCTGAATAGTGCGTTGTGGCAATAGTATGGACTCCCCGGCTGCGCAGGTGCTCCAAAATAGCTGTGGCCAGAGCTGCGCCTTCAGTGGGGTCTGTGCCTGCACCGAGCTCATCCAAGAGCACCAGTGAATTCTTTTTCAGATCATCCAAGACGCCCACGATAGTTGTCATGTGGGACGAGAAGGTGCTAAGACTCTGCTCAATGCTCTGCTCATCGCCAATGTCAGCATAGATCCCCTCGAATACTGCAAGTTCGGAACCTGGTTCGGCGGGAACATGCAGCCCGGCCTGGGCCATCAGCGACAGCAAACCCACTGTTTTGAGGGTCACAGTCTTGCCTCCAGTGTTAGGCCCGGTAATTACCAGAACATGGAATTCATTGCCAAGCCAGATATCAATAGGCACAACCTTTCCCTTAAGCAGAGGATGCCTCCCCTGTTTGATGTTAATGCGCCCTTGATCGTTCATCACAGGTTCTACCCCGTCTACGGCCCGGCTGTAGCGGGCCTTGGCAAAGATGCAGTCCAGCTCCGTTACAATCTGCAAATTGTTTAGTATAACTGCGCTGTATTCTGCAACTTCCGCTGTCAGGCCCTTGAGTATCCTTTGCACCTCCGCCTGTTCCTGCTGCTCCGCCACGTTGAGATCATTGTTCAGCTCCACTGCAAAAGCGGGCTCCATGAATAAGGTGGCGCCGCTGCCGGACTGATCATGGACAATTCCTTGAAACTTGCTGCGGTACTCCGCCTTCACGGGTACAACATAGCGTCCGTTACGCACAGTAATAATGGGATCTTGCAGAATCTTGGCCATGGCGGAAGAATGAACCAGGCTGTCCAGGCGCTCGCGAATGCGGTTGGCCAAGGTGCGCAACTTGCTCCGAATGCGCCCTAGTTCAGGCGAGGCCGAATCTTTGACATGCCCCTCCGGATCGATGCACCGTTCAATCTCCGCCTTTAAGCTTGGCAGGGGGGTCAGGCCCGCAGCAAGTTCGGCAAGTGGACCTTCTTCATCGTCCAAATACTTTCTGAGCTGGGCAGCGCAGTACAAAAAGTCTGCGATAGGCAAAAACTGGTCTGCGTCCAGAATGCCCCCCAACTGTGATCTGCCAACTACCTGGCGAATGTCAGCGGCGCCGCCAAAGGGCGCGTCGCCATGTTTCCAAAGTAAACGGACCGCGTCGCTGGTCAGCTTTAGCTCCTGGACCACCTCAGTCAGGTCAGTCTTGGGCGAAAGCTGCAAAACGGCCTCGCGGCCCAGAGAGAAACTGGCTTTCTCGGCAACCAGCTCCTTAACCTTGGGCCATTCCAGCACGCGCAGACTCTTATCATTCATAGTTGATCAACACCCCGCTACAAGACGCCACGAAAGTAGTGGCCCTTGGTAAACTCTCCCTGCAGCGCCACAGCCTCCCCCGACAGACCCCGTCGGTATAAGTCTGTGACGCTGCGGATCCATTCCGGATCCTTAGTGCGGCCTTCAATCCGAAGATAACGGACTCCGCTGCCTTTGACCTGTTCCAAATGGGGCAGTAAAGAGAGTTCCCTTGAATTGAAAATGTGCATATTGCACCATCTGTCAAAATACACAGGAAAGCGAAAACCCTTCTTGTCCCGAAGATAGAGGGGCGCGTTGCTTTGGCACTGATATCTGCAGCCCTGATCCCTGAACATGCAGTGTTTGGTAATCATGGACTCCAGAGGGCCATGGACAACAATGCTGATCGGAACTGAGGCTGTACTGCACAGCTGGCGAATCTGGCTCAGCTGCAGCTCTAGAGATGCAGTTGCCAGGCTCGCTCCCTCTGAGGCCAAAAGTTCAGCGGCCCAGGAATTGAAGACATTAAAGGACAAATCAGTATGGACAGGACGCTCAAAGTCCCTCATTAGCTCCCAGGAGCCGAAATTTCCCGCCAACAGCCCGTCAAACCGGTGCCTGCCCAGAAGACCTCTAATCTCGGACAGTGCACTGTTTTCTGTGATCCTTTCTATATGGGCAAAGACAGGCACGCCTGCCTCCTGCCCCAGCGTCCAGGCCTTGGTCAGTTCAGCAAAGGGATCCCCTGGACTTCGTTTATACACCTGCCCGGAAAAATAGATTAACCGGGCTCCCCCATCCAGGGCTGCTCTGGTTGAAGCGAGATCAGAGACTGTAACAGCAACTTCCGCCTCTGAAATCTCACCAGCTGCCTTTCGAGGCCTGGTGTTCACCTGAACAGCCTCAAGTGCCCGCTTCCGGTAGGGCTCCAGGCGAGCTTCCTGCCACTGATGAACCAGCTGCCGCCTGACTCTGTTCAGTTCGCTGACGGGCAGATGGAGACCCTCTGCTAAATCCACATTCATCTCTACAATCTCCAAAGGATCATTTCCCAGCCGCAGAACTTTCTCCCGGAGCAGCGCTTCACTCAAACCCTCACCCCGAGCCTGAACAGCTTCCATTGTCCCCTTGGTCTGAACATGAAAACCGTCCTCGTCCGCCAGATTGAGGGTAAGTGCCCCTCCAAGCCTGAGACTCGCCCAGAGGTGGGCCTTTACTCTGCGAAAAGCCTGGGGAGAGCGATAAGTCTCTGCTGCACTGCCGCTTCTATCCTCCTTGACAGGAGGCTTGTAAGTAATCAGATCGCGAATGGAGTCACTGTACAGATAGGCCTTGGTAAAGCCGCGATTGAACACTTTGTGCAGGTCGGAAGGATCGTAAGGCCGGCCGTCAAGGGCTGCACGGTAAGTACGGACGACAACCCCGACATAATCCGGGCTTTTCAGCCTGCCTTCAATCTTCAGCGATGCAACTCCCGCATCCCGCAGCGTATCCAGATCCGATACTAACGACAGATCCTTTGGCGAGAGCACGTATTCGCCTGGCACAGTCAAACCCTCGACAGTATAAGGCTGCCTGCAAGGCTGAGCGCATTGACCCCGGTTACCGCTGCGGCCGCCGATCAAGCTGCTCATCAGGCACTGGCCGGAGTAACAAATGCACAGGGCGCCATGGACAAAAACTTCCAGCTCTATGTCTGTCTGTTTCCCAATTTCCTGGATCGCTGCCGCACCGAGCTCCCGGGCCAGAACCACCCTGGAGAGTCCCAAGCGCTCAAGGGCACGGAAGTCCTGGGAATTGTGGATCGTCATCTGGGTACTGCCGTGCAGCTCCAAGTTCGGCAGCTGCTGCCGGGCCTGGGCAATCAGCCCTAGATCCTGCACAATAACAGCATCCGCTCCCCAGCGGTACAGGTCAGCTAGATAGGAAACAGCACCCGGGAGCTCTTCCTCCCGCAGCAGGGTGTTGACAGTAATGTAAACCTTCACCCCGCGTATATGACAATAATCCAGAGCGCTCTGCAGCTCTTCAGAGGAGAAGTTTGCCGCCGAGGCTCTGGCACTGTATGATTTTCCGCCTAGATAAACTGCGTCCGCTCCGTTTTCTACCGCCGCCTTCAGGGCGTCAAACGAACCGGCAGGCGCTAACAATTCCACAAGCTTTCCTCCCTGTCAATTACCTGCGAAATAAGCGTTGATTCCGGCCAGAAGACCAAGTGCCGCCTCCCGTCTGTAGCTTGGTCTGGCCAAGAGACGTGCTTCCTCAGGATTGCTGAGAAACCCGATTTCCACAAGGGCAGCAGGCATATTCGTGTTGCGAAGCACATAAAAGTTGCTGCGCTTTATGCCGAGATCCCTAGCTTTGGTGTGGGCGACAAGGGCGCCCTGCAAAGCTTCAGCCAAAGCCAAATCCTGCGCTTTGTAATAGTGGACTGAAGTGCCGCGGACGCTGCTGTCATCATGCCAATCATTGTGCAATGAAATGAAGATTTCTCCGCGGCTCCGGTTGGCTGCCGCTGTCCTGGCAGCCAGCTGCCCATTCTTCTGTCCGTAGAACTGCGTTCCGGCAGAGGGACTTGTATCGGTCTGCCGCGTCATGATCACCTCTGCACCGTACTTTTCCAAAAGAGCCTTCAGTTCCCAGGCAATCGCCAGCACATTCTCTGCTTCTGTAGTTGATCCCACTCCCACAGTGCCCGGATCCTGTCCTCCATGGCCCGGATCGAGGACAACTATCCTACCCTTCAGGTTTTCTGTCCCCAGGTAGCGGCCGGAACCAGCCAGGAAGGGCGCTTCAGCCCCCATCATACCGGACAAAAGGAAAAAGCCAAGCATGGCTAAGGTAGCTGCCAGATTAGAATAAAGAACGATAGGTTTTCTCACCTGCTTACCCCCTTGCTAGATTCTACACTTCTAGCAAGCACAGGCGTTCCCTTTAGGCAAGTCTAGGTGAGGTTTCCATGGAAAGTCAAAAGGCCCAAGAAAACCCCGCCACAGCACCGGGGTCTTGGGGTGGATAGAGCCAGAGCGGCCTTGGCAGCTGCTCCGGCCAATACTGATCAAGATAATCATAGACAAAGGGCAATAGCACGCCGATTTGCTCCACAACGACTGACTCATCCAGTAAAGTGTCTATAAAGCTGATGTTGGCCGCCCCCAGGAAAAGGAGGAGTATCAGGACTACCGCCCCCACCTTGGCTGCGCCGAAAGCTGCGCCGCCAATGTGATCCAGCACTGAAAAAGGCGTATAACTCAACGCCTTGGACCACACGTAGCCAAAGAACACTCCGAGCAGGCTGATTCCCACCAGCAGAACTACAAACGACAGGGCCTGCGCCTGCCAGGTGGACAGAGCGTAATGTTCCAAAAGTCTCAGCGCTACCGTTTGATAGCTGTGGTAGGCAATTATGATCGCTAAAATGGCCCCCAGCAGGCTAAAGAGCTCACGGACAAGGCCACGCTTGAAACCTTTCAGCAAACCGAGGGCCAAGAACACCAGAATAACAAGGTCGATCCATTTACCAATCATGTCAAACCCCCACCTAATTTGCTTCCTCCAGTAGGGCCAACAACTCTTTATGCTCCGCCGAAAGCTTTTCCAGCTCATTTGCCAGGTTGATGGCAACTAAAATAGCGACGCGATGGCGGGGAAGCCGAGGGTTGAGCTTTTGCACCTCCTGCAGACGACTGTCCACCAAGGAGGCGAGATCCCTGATGTACTCTTCTGAGGCCTGGCCTTTAATAATGTGATCTTCGCCGAAAATTTGAACCCTTACCGAACGCACTTCTTGATCTCCACTCATACTCGTCCCTCCCTCGCCTTTTCAATTCTACTTCGCCGATGCATTTCCTCCTAGCGGATTTCTGCGCCGAATTTTGCACCCAGTCCGCTGACGCAGCGCTCCAACACTGGAGTGATTTCCTCGTCCGTCAAAGTGCGGTCCGCCTGGAACCGCAAGGAGAATGCTACACTCTTCTTGTCGGCGGGAATAGGCTTACCCTCATAGACGTCAAAGAGGGTGACTTCCTGCAGGAGTTCTCCGCCAAGCTCCTTGAGATGTTCGATTAGCGCCCCTGCCTCTTGGTCCCTGTCCACTACAAAGGCTAGATCTCGATCTACCGCGGGGAATTTGGGCAGACTCCGGAACATCGGTGTGACGGTAAAAAGATCGAGGATCTTTTCCAGCTGGACCTCCGCGGCATAGACCCTGCCCGGAACTTTAAAGTTCCGTAAAACCGCCGGGTGTACTTCACCGAAGACCACCGCCTCGCTGCCCTGATACATAATGCTCCCCTGACGTCCAGGATGATAGGTTGCGTTGCTGCCTTTAGCCCACACCAGCTGTTCGCCTGGAAGCAGCAGCTCCAAGATGCCCTTCAGGTCATAGAAATCATAGGCTTCCTCTGGCAGGCCCCAGTTCATAGGATTGCGCTGACCCCAAAGCACCAGGCAAAGCTGCATTTCCTCACGGGGCTGCGTTTCCAAGGGCAGATCCCCCAGATAATTTGCCCCTATTTCAAAGAGAGCAACCCTGTTCTGCTGGCGACTGGCGTTAAGGCCCACAGCAGTCAGCAACCCTGGCAGCAGGCTGTGGCGCAAAGCTGCCAAGTCCTCAGAGATCGGGTTCTGCAGCTTGATCATGGGCTGATCGAAACGCAGCAGCCTGTCATTGTTGTCTTCCCGCCCGAAGGAATAACTGAGAGCTTCCTGCAAGCCTGCCCCAACCAGGACTTCCCGGACATAGTCGGCAACGTCCAGGCGCCTGCTTTGGCCGCCTGAGGACGAAGTGTCAGCCGGAAGGGTGCTGGGCACATTCTCCAAGCCCCAAATGCGCACAACTTCCTCTACCAGGTCGGCCGCGAGCTTGACATCGGTGCGATGGGACGGCACTGTAACTTTCAGCAGTCCAGGCTCCTTCTCTTCCACTTTGAACTCCAAGGACTCCAGGATCTTGATGCAGGTTTGCTCAGGGACAGCTGCGCCAAGTAAGCGCTCAATCTCAGCCAAAGGAAGATCGATTACTGCCCGCTTACGTTCGCTGGCATCGAAATCGAGATGCCCGGCGTAAATTTTGGCCTGAGCCAGCTGCTGCAGAAGATGAAGCGCCCTTTTGCTGGCAAACATGGTGCCGCTCGGGTCGATGCCCTTTTCAAAGCGTGCAGAAGATTCCGAACTCAAGCCCAGGGCCCGGCTGGTCCTGCGGACACTCAGGGGTGAGAAGTTGGCTGTTTCCAGCAGAATTGCCTTGGTCTCTTCTGTGACTTCACTCTCTCTCCCGCCCATGACGCCGGCAATGCACTGGGGCTTATCCCCGTCAGCAATCACTAGCATATCTGGGGAAAGTTTCCGCCTCACATCGTCCAGCGTCTCCATTTCCTCCCCCGACCTTGCAGTTCGGATCACCAAACGGCCCCCAGCCAGGCGTTCATAGTCAAAGGCATGGAGGGGCTGGCCTGTCTCCAGCATGACGTAGTTCGTAATATCAACTACATTGTTAATCGGGCGCATTCCGGCAGCCTTCAGTCGCAGCTGCATCCACAGGGGCGACTCGCCTAACTGAACCCCCTCCAGCAATGCAGCAGTGTAACGGGGGCATAAATCGCTGTTTTCCACATTAACAGCTGTTTTCTCTGCGATAGGCGTCTCCAGTTCGGAATAGTCAATCGGGGGCATCTTCAGCTCTCCCCCTGTCAGGGCGGCCACTTCCCGGGCGATCCCGATCATGCTCATACAATCGGGACGATTGGCGTAAATGGATACGTCCAAAATCACATCATCCAAGTCCAGGGCCTCTGCCAATGGTGCGCCTGGCCGCAAACTCTCAGGCAGTACCCAGATTCCCTGATGATCATCGCCGAGTCCCAGTTCCGCCTGGGAACAGATCATTCCCTGGGAGACTTCGCCTCGAATCTCGGTTGGCTGAATTTCCAGCCCTCCAGGCAGTTTGGCTCCCTGCAGGGCAACGGCCACTGTTTGGCCTGCCGCCACATTAGGCGCACCGCAGACTATGCTGAACGTTCCGTGTTCCCCCACATCAACGGAGCACACCTTTAGAGTGTCTGCCGCCGGGTGTTTGTGGCAGGCTTTCACCACGCCGACGTAAACATGGGATAAATCCTGGGCAAAGGGTGTGATCCCCTCCACTTCCAGCCCCGCCATGGTGAGGCGATGGGCCAGCTCCTCAGGTTCCCAGGGAACATGCACATAATCCTGCAACCATTTATAACTGACTAACATGATAGGACCCCCTAGCTGGTAAATTGCTCTAAAAAGCGCACATCATTCTCGAACAAAAGGCGAATGTCGTTGATGCCGTACTTGAGCATCGCGATCCTTTCGATCCCCATGCCAAAGGCAAAGCCGCTCACTTTCCCGGGATCGTAGCCCACCTGTTTGAGGACCTGGGGATGGACCATGCCTGACCCTAGAATTTCCAGCCAGCCGGTGTCTTTGCACACCCTGCAGCCTGTGCCGGAGCAGATAATGCAGGAGACATCCACCTCAGCGCTTGGTTCAGTAAAGGGGAAATAACTGGGCCGCAACCGGATCTTGACGTCCGGGCCAAACATGCGCTGAACGAAGAGCTGCAGCGTTCCCTTTAAGTCGGCAAGGGTAATCCCCTCATCCACTACCAGTCCCTCGATTTGGTGAAACATAGGGGAATGGGTAACGTCTGAGTCGGCTCGATAGACCTTGCCTGGCGCTACTATGCGGATCGGGGGCTGCTGCCTTTCCATGGTATGAATCTGTACCGGTGATGTTTGGCTTCTCAGCAGGAGTTTTTCAGTGATAAAGAAAGTGTCCTGCATGTCCCTGGCCGGGTGGTCCGGCGGAATGTTCAAAGCCTCAAAGTTGTAATAGTCCCATTCCACTTCCGGTCCTTCCACCACTTGATAGCCCATCTGCATGAAAATCCGCTTAGTTTCAGCAATAATTCGGCTGACAGGATGAACCGTCCCCCGGGCCACAGTGCGTCCGGGCAGAGTAGTGTCCAGGCTTTCCGCCAGCAGGCGGCGTTCCTCCTCTGCCCTGGACAGCTCCTCTTCCCGCTGATCCCAGACCAGTTCCAGCTCATCGCGGACTTCATTGACCAATTTGCCGAACTGGGGGCGCTCCTCCTTGGGCAGCTGTCCTGTTTTCCGCAAAATGAGGGTCAGTTCACCCTTCTTTCCCAAAAACTTCACTCGTGCCTCATTCAGTTCCTGAACGGTTTCTGCTTGCCGGCAGGCCGCTAGAGCCTGCTCTCTGATGGTCTTAACTTGGTCCTGCACATCAAAACCTCCCTGCATATCTCTTGGCAATATAAAAAAAGACTTCTCGCATCCCAGCCCAACACAGCGCTAGGGACGCAAGAAGCACGCGGTACCACCCTACTTGGCATAGGCTTAAGGACATCTTAAGCCAGCCCATCTCAAATCCTTTAACGGAGGAATCCGGCGAAACCTACTGTTACTTCAGTTTGCAGCTCAGGAGTGAATTCAATCCACTTTTCATCCAAGAAGACTTGCAGCCGATGATCTTCTCTCTCTGCGGAGGCCGTGGACATACTGATCTCCTTCATTGCCTTTGGCTGTCTATAAATTAAGCATACTGGCATTAATGCAAAACACTCTGGCTCACTTCCAGCAACTGGCGATACAGAAGATAGGCGCTTACCGAACCTGTCGACATGAAAATCTGCCAAACAACCTGTGGTGTTAGATTCATTAAAAAACCTCCCACGCGTTCAGTTTCCTAACCGGATTATAACACAGAACTGGGATTGGCACAACGGTGCTGCCGCAAGATCTCATACAGCAGTACCCCTGCAGCCACAGGTGCGTTAAGCGACTCTACCGCTCCCTCCAAGGGTATCTTCACCCGTACAGTCGCGTGTTTGCGAAATTCCGGATGGACTCCGCGAGCCTCATTGCCAATGACTACGGCCATGTCTTGGGGGTAGCGCACTGCCCAGAAACTCTCAGAATCTGCCAGGTCGGCAATAACCAGCGCCAGATTATTGGCCTGAACCAGCTCGATCATTTCTTTCCGTGTTGCCAGCCAGTGGGGTAAGTGGAAAATTGCACCCATGCTGGAACGGAGCACTTTCGGGTTGTACAAGTCCACAGATCCCTCAACCACATAGAGTCCTGTGCAGCCTGCCCCCACAGCTGTGCGGAGCAGTGTTCCCATGTTCCCTGGATCTTGAACTGCATCCGCGACGAGCATCACTCCGGAAAAAATCCTCGGCCAGCTGGGTTTTTTAACAACTGCAACCACTCCCTGGGACTGCACCGTATCTGTCAGTTCCGACAAAACATCATCGGTACACTGGAAGGTGGGAACCCCCTGCTGCCTGGCGAGGGCAATCAGGGCCTGGCCCCGCGCAGTTCCCAAGAGGCGTTCCGCGAAGAAGACGGTCTCTACCAGGGGCGTATTAAGGGCTTCTTCCACAATCCGTACGCCCTCCAGGTAAAACAGCCCCTGCTGATCCCGGGCCTTCTTTTGCTGCAGGCGCTTGGCAGCGCGAATGCGTTCATTTCTTTTGCTGGTGATTATGTTCCCTTGTTCCACCCTAATCCCCCTAAAAAAATACCGGGAGGATCAAACCGCCCGGGATTTCAGACAACCGTTTATTTTTTCGCAATGGCCACCAAGTCAGCAAAACCGGCCTCGTCGTTGACAGCAATATCCGCCAGCACTTTGCGGTTTACCTCTACCCCGTTTCTCTTCAGGCCGGAGATAAACGTGCTGTAGGACATACCGTTCATCCGTGCTGCCGCATTGATACGCGTAATCCACAGTCTGCGGAAATCACGCTTCTTTGCTTTGCGATCACGGTATGCGTAGTTTCCTGACTTCATTACAGCCTGGTTGGCTACGCGATATTTTTTGCTCTTTGCACCATAATAACCTTTGGCAAGTTTAAGAACCTTCTTCCGCCTTTGGCGAGTTGCAGGTCCACCTTTTACTCTAGGCATTGTCTTATCCTCCTAAATTAACCAAATCTATTTGTAAGGCAGAAGGTCACGTACCCGTTTGGTATCGGCCTTGCTCGCCACTTGTCCATGTCTCAGCTGACGCTTGCGTTTTGCAGATTTCTTCTCCAGAATGTGGCTCTTATGTGAACTGAATTTGATCACCTTGCCGGATCCTGTAACTTTGAACCGTTTGGCTGCACCCCTGTGGGATTTCATTTTTGCCATGACGAACACACCTCCTAATTCTTTGCTTCCTTGGATTGAGCTTGTGAAGCTTCCGCTTTTTGGCTATCTGTTCTTGGGGCTAGTACTGCGATCATTTGGCGACCTTCAAGTTTTGGCGGACGTTCGACCATGGCAATATCCTGCAATAGAGTCGCTAACTTGTCCAGCTTGGTCTTGGCCAAATCAGAATGGACAATCTCTCTGCCGCGAAAACGAACCGAGACTTTAACTTTGTCTCCAGACTTAATGAACCGTTCAGCAGCCCTGAGCTTCACTTCAAAATCATGTTCATCGATCTTGGGACTCATGCGGATTTCCTTAATATTCGTGATTTTCTGCTTCTTCTTGGCAGCCTTGTCACGTTTGCTCTGCTCATATCTGTGTTTACCATAGTCCATGATTCGGCAGACAGGCGGTCTGGCATTTGGCGCCACTTCCACCAGGTCTAATCCGCGATCGCCGGCTATGCTCAACGCTTCACGGGCACTCATAATGCCGAGTTGGTCTCCATTAGCGTCCACAACCCTTACTTCCCGAGCACGAATAGCATCGTTCACCCTTAATTCTTTGCTAATAGTGTCACCCCTCCATGTATTAGTAATGACAAAAAACGGATGGCATCAGCCACCCGTTTCACCCAAACGTCATAATTGAACCCCAACAAAACTGGGGCAAACTGATCAGGGTTAACCTTGAAAACACGAAGTTACAAGGTGAGAAGCGGTGGCTTCTGCTTTGACGTTTGAAGTATAACATAGTATTTCATCAACGTCAAGGAGAGATTATTACTGAAAAATCTGCAGGTTTTGCAGATGCTCCAAGCCTTGGGGACGGCTTAACACCGGTTCAAAGAGATCGCCCCGGGCGTCAATCCAGCTCGGCACTGTCTGCAGAGTAAAATCCCTGGGTTCGAAATAATCCAGATCTTCCCAGCGAACCGGGGTGGAAACTGTAGCTTCCGGGGTCGGCCGAGGGCTGTAGACGCCTGCAATCGTCCTGCCGGGATGGTTCTGCATGTAGTCAATATACACTCCATGCCGCTTTTTGACAAGCCTTTCCAGAGTAACTTTTCGGGGATGAAGGCGCTGCAGTGTGATACCTATGAATTTCACCAGCTGACTAGTGATCGGAAAACTGTAGCGGGCGTGCAGAGGGATATAGATGTGGATGCCTGTTACACCCGAAAGCTTAGGATAGCCGCAAAGGTCCATCTCCTCGAGGAGATCACGACAATACTTGGCAATCTCCACAGTCTCAGCGAACCCCGCGGGCTTGGTCGGATCCAGGTCGATGATGGCGTAACTGGGAACGTCAGTCCTGGAGACAAGGTAGGTCGAAGGATGGAACTCAATGGCGGCCTGATTAGCCAGCCAGGTAATTGTGGCCAGATCATTGGCTACAATGTAGTTCGTATCTGCGATTTGCACAGCTTTCACCCAAGGGGGCGCGGAAGATGGAATATTCTTCTGAAAGAAAAAATCCCCCTCGACGCCGTGGGGGTAGCGGGTCACGGTCAGGGCACGCTGCTGCCAATGCCTCTTTGTAACGGCATAGAGGCGGGCGTGGTATTCGAGCAGATTGGCCTTGGTAAGCCCCGCCTTCGGCCAGAGCACTTTATCGAGATTTGACAGCTGGAGAGACTTTCCCTCCACTTGCACAACCTGCTTAGTTGTCATGGTAATTTTTCTCCAATACGCACTCCTTCGCCTCCTTGTCCAGGCGAAAACGCAGAAACACGGGATGCCGCAGACGTTTTGCCGGAGTAAGTTCAGAGTATTCAACTTCGAAAACCGCCAGGGGCTGATACCACTGCCAGCTGCCGTTTTCCTGCGGCGGATTCAAACACGGACAGCGAGGTGCCCTAGGGAGGATGCCCATGGCCTGCCGCACAAAGTCCATTTCGCTTTCGCTGAATCCACTGCCTACGTTGCCCAAGTACAGTAATGACCTGTCTTTCGTATACACCGCTGCCGCCAGGGAGCGCACTTTCCCCTGCCCCATCCTGACACCGGCTAGAATACAGTCCAGGCTCCGCCTGATCTTCTGTTTCCTCCAGGCACGGGAGCGAACTCCCGGCAAATAGGGAGAGTCCCTCAGCTTGGAGACTATGCCCTCCAGGCGGTGCTCGGCAGCAAAAGTGAGGCATTCAGAGGCAGAACCGGGAAGCAGCGGCGACAGAAAAACCCTCCCCTGTTCCTGGACCATGGTTTCGAGCTGCTGCCGCCTCTCCAGCCAGGGCCGGGGGCAAAGGTCTTCACCCCGGAGAGAAAGCAGATCAAAGACAACATAGCAAATGCGGCTATCAGGCTTGCGGGATCTCAGGAGGGAAAAATCAACCTGTCCCTCTTTGCTGAATGCCACAATTTCCCCATCCACGACAGCGTGTATGCCCAGCTCCTTCAAAGCTTCTGCCACATTTGGGAAACGGCTGTTGAGATTTCGGCCGTTGCGGCTTTCCAGCGTTGCTCCCCGTTCATCCAGGTAGGCCAGGGCTCGATATCCGTCCCATTTTATCTCGTGAATGAATCCTTCGTCGTTTGGAGGCACGGGTTCGTCGACGGGCAGCATGGGCCGAAAGCGGAGCGGTTTCAATGCCTATATCCCCCTGGTCCTTGCCCCATTTTTTCCTGCTGGGCACGGATAGAAGCCTGCAGTGCTGCCAAGAGGTCAACAGGGGCGCTTTCTTCTTCCCTTTGGTCTGGCAACACCGTCTCCTGACCCTGGATTTTCCTGTGAATCAGTTCCAGAAGCTTTAAACGCCGCTCATCACTGTAGTTTTCAGGCTCAAAACGCTCGGTGAGGCTGTTAATTAAAGACAGGGCCATTTCCAGTTCCCTTTCCTGGACCGGAACTCTGGGCAGCGATAACTGGGTATAGTCGCGAATCTCATCTGGATAGTGGATTGTTTCCAGGGCCAGAACCCCATGATAGACCCTGATCACCGCTAAGGAAGACTTGGAGCGAATAGTGATTTCCGCCACCGCAATTTTGCCGGACATGGAAAGGGCCTGGTGCAGGAGGGCATAGGCCTTGCCGCCTGTTTCCGCAGGTTCAAGGTAGTAAGTTTTGTCAAAATAAATGGGGTCAACTTCGCCCAGCTCGACAAAACGCAGGATGTCCACAGTGCGGCTTGACTTTTCGGCAAAATTGTCCCATTCTTCATCTTGAACAATCACATAACGGCCCCGCTCATACTGATAGCCCCTGACAATTTCATCACTGGCTACCGGCCGCTGGCAGTTCGGACAGACCTTTTCGTATTTGATGGGAGTATGGCAAAGGCTGTGCAGCTGGTTAAAGCGCAAGTCCTTGGCCTGCGTCGCTGTGTACATTTTCACTGGAATATTCACCAAGCCAAAGGAAAGCGAACCATTCCACATGCTCCTCATCTGCTGACACCTTCTTTTTTGCTTAGTTTAGGGGATCTTGAGGGAAAATACCCTTGCAAATCTTAGAAAATATGGTATTCTAGGAGAGTAGATTAACAAGGCGCGGCTGCTTTGGGAACTAAAAAGAACACTAGCATGAGATTGGAGAGAAGTAAATGTCACGTTACACAGGACCAACGTGGAAAATCAGTCGTCGTTTAGGATTTTCTCTAAGCGAAACAGGCAAGGAACTGCGCAAACGTCCTTACCCACCTGGGCAGCACGGTCAAAATCAGCGCCGCAAGCTAAGCAACTATGGACTGCAGTTACAAGAAAAGCAAAAGCTGCGCTTCCTTTACGGGTTAAGCGAAAAGCAGTTTAAGAATCTGTTCCAGGAAGCATCTAAGATGCCTGGTATTACCGGCGAGAACTTCATGATTCTTCTGGAATCCCGCTTGGACAATCTAGTCTTCCGCCTGGGATTTGCCCGCTCCAGGGCAGGTGCAAGACAGCTCGTCACCCATGGGCATATTACCGTAGACGGCAAGAAAGTAGACATTCCAAGCTATCGCGTCAGTGTCGGGCAGGTAATTGGCCTCAGGGAGAAGAGCCGCAATCTTGCAGTCGTTGAAGATGCATTGGAGGTTCGGCCCAGTGTACCTGAATACCTCAGCTATGACGAGAACGCACGCACTGGAGAACTGATTCGCCTGCCTCGCAGAGATGAACTGAACCCAGACATTAACGAAGCTGAAATTGTTGAGTTCTACTCGAAGTAAATCTTAATTTACAAACAAGTAAGACCCGGATTGCAGAACCCGGGTCTTTTTCTGTGCAATAAAAAAACGGCTCACGCCGTTTTACTATTTGCCGCATGCCTTGCAGACTTTAACCTCGTCCTTCTCCCAGAGCAGCTTGACTCCAGTCTTCTTACATGAAGGGCAGGTCCCTCTCCAGCCTAGCGCTTTAATATTCTTGCCTCTTTTTGCTTTAGCCATGATTTGACCCCCCTTCGCTAATATGCATAAAATTGGAGGCGGCACCCAGATTCGAACTGGGGAATGGAGCTTTTGCAGAGCTCTGCCTTACCACTTGGCTATGCCGCCTCAAGCCACTAAAATATTACCATTCTTGCGGGTCCATGTCAAGGGGAACCTCAGATAATTCTCCTGGTACTGACTTCACATCCTCCCCGCCCAAACCATACTATGTCAGTGTGATGCAGAGGAGGTTGTGACTTTGATCTGGATACCCGTAATCCTTCTGGCTGTAGCCGTCAGCGTTGATTCCTTGACCATCGGCGTTACCTATGGCATGAATTTCATAGCAATTCCCCCGTTGTCCAAGGCAGTTCTGAGTCTGGTGTCTGGTCTTTCTGTTCTTGTTTCCATGGCGGTGGGCTGGGTTTTTGAACAGAGGATCCACTCCAGCTTGGCCACACTGCTGGGCGGGCTCGTTTTCGTCTTGCTCGGCCTTTACCAGCTGTGGCGCAACTACCGTCCCCCCGCTTCCCGCATGCTCATCGACTGGCGCATACCCGTTCTAGGCCTAATCATCAAGGTCTGGCGGGAACCCCTGTTGGCTGACAGCGACCAGTCTCAGACTATTTCCGGTGAAGAGGCCTTCGTCCTGGGAGGGGCTTTGGCGCTTGATGCAATTGCCGCCGGTTTCGGCGCTGCGATGCTCGGCCTGCCGATCTGGCTCACCACTCTGGCCGTCACGGCAGGCAGCTATCTGTTCATCACCCTGGGCTTGAAGGCAGGCGTGGTCCTCGTCCTAATGTCAGCACCCAGACTCAGACGGGACCTCCGCTGGCTCCCAGGAGTGCTGGTCATCAGTATCGGCTTGCTGAAAATCGTTTTTGGCTGAGTATATTTTTCAATCCCCATCATCATAATACCAATAAGGTTGAGCTCCGCACGGTAGGCAGCCCAACGAACCAAGGAAGAGCGACTGAAACGCAGACAAGGCAAAATGCCCGTAAGCAAGGCTGGAGTTCGCCTTCCCGCTTCTTCTTTGGTAAGTGAGGACCAACACACATGTGCCAGCATTTGACGCCTGTTGGGTCTGCCTAAAGCCTTCATTGCCTTTGTCTGCGCGAAAAAGAGGAGCCAGGCGCTCCTCTTTGTTTACTGTGCACGTATCCGCTTATTTCCCTGTCTGCTTCTCCTTATCCACGTAAGGGAGGAAGAGGTTCAAGAGAATGCCAATCAAAGCAGCCAAGCCCATGCCCTGCAGAGTGAAGGGCCCAATGCTTAACTCTGCTCCGCCGATTCCCAGAACTAGAATCACTGACGAAATTACCAGGTTGCGCTTATCGCCGTAATCAATACCGCTTTCTACCAGCGTTCTCAGGCCAGAGGCAGCAATGATACCGAACAGGACAATGGAGACACCGCCCATAACCGGTGTGGGGATGGTGGAGATTAACGCCCCAATTTTCTGCACGAAGGACAGCACCACCGCAAGGATTGCGGCTGTACGAACGACCGAGACGTTGTGAATGCCCGTAATGGCCAGCACGCCAACATTCTCGCCATAGGTGGTGTTGGGAGGTCCTCCCCACAGGCCCGCCCAGGACGTGGCGATTCCATCACCAAGGAGTGTGCGATGCAGCCCGGGTTTGTGGTAGTAGTCATGTCCAGTAACTTTGCTGATGACCATGACATCGCCTAAGTGCTCTGTTATGGAGACTAAAGCTACCGGAACTATAATGGAAAGGGCAGCTAAGTTGAACTTTGGCGCCATAAACTTCGGCAACCCAAACCAGGCAGCTTCAAGTACTGGTGAAAAATCCACAATGCCCTGCGTAATTGCGAAAATGTAGCCGGCAACAATTCCAATCAAAATTGGGATAACGGCCATAAAGCCTTTAAAAAACATTGTACCGATGACTGTAACCAAGAGAGTAAAGAGCGCCACCCTCACGTCCGGACTTGCCAGGGAACTGCCTTCTACAAAGCCTGCCATGTCCACTGCGGTACCGGCCAGTCCCATCCCGATTACGATAATAACAGACCCAATTACCACCGGCGGAAGCACCCGGTCAATCCATTTTGTTCCCAACCTCGCTATTACTAACGCGATAACAGCGTAGACGATACCAACTGCGACTCCGCCGCCCAGGGCATAGGGAAGTCCATACTGGCCGGCCACAGCGATGATCGGGGTAATAAAAGCAAAAGAGGACCCCAAATAAGCAGGGACCATCCCTTTAGTAATCAGCTGAAAAATGAGCGTACCAGTACCCGATGTAAAAAGAGCCACTGCAGGATCTAGACCTGTCAGCAGCGGAACCAAGACTGTTGCGCCGAACATGGCGAAAAGATGCTGAACGCCAAGTGCAAAGTGCTGCCCTATCCCTAACTGCCTCTCATTTAGCTTCACGTTCATTGTTTTCCTCCTTTGAAGTCTCACTGGACTTAATTAAAGGTCCTGCTGTTCTAAGATGAGAACACGTTCCTCGCCGTCTGTTTCTTCCAGACGCACTGCCACAACCTCTTTCGTCGATGTAGGCAAGTTCTTGCCCACATAGTCAGCGCGGATCGGCAGCTCGCGATGCCCCCGATCGACAAGGACCGCTAACTGGATCCTGGCTGGCCTCCCCAGATCTATCACAGCGTCCAGGGCCGCCCTGGCAGTTCTCCCCGTAAAGAGTACATCGTCTACCAGAACAACTGTCTGGCCGGTAACATCAACCGGCATCGAAGTTTGATTCACTACCGGCTGCTCAGCGATGGATGACAGATCATCGCGATAGAGCGAGATGTCTAAAATGCCAACCGGCACTCTGACTCCCTCGATCCTTTCGATGTTCTCAGCCAGCCTCTGCGCCAAGGGCACGCCTCGAGTGCGAATTCCTGCCAAGACCAGTCCTTGGGTACCCTTATTGCGCTCCACGATTTCATGGCTGATTCTCGTCAGCGCTCGCCTAATCTGTGCACTGTCCAAGATCTGTGCCTTCTCGTTGAAAATCCCCCTTCCCTCCTTTCCATAAAAAAACTTCTTGCGCACAGCACGCGGCAAGAAGCGTTTCTTTCCGTTCCTTGCCGGCCTCTCTGTGCCAACTTAAAGGACAACCTTTTAGAGGTAGCGTACACCAAAAGCTTTGAGTTGTCAACTCATCTGTCTCGCTTTTTCCACGATTTTTTGAAATTCCGCATCAGGGGATGATTCAAATTCCAGATACCCGCCCTTGGGATGCTGAAACCGCAGAAAACAGGCATGCAGCACTTGACTTTTTGCTCCCAGGTTATTATGCCTGGAGCCATAAAGGGGATCCCCCACCAAGGGATGATGGATGCTGGCAAAATGCACACGGATCTGGTGGGTGCGGCCCGTCAGCAGCCTGCACCTTACGAGAGAATGCTTGGAGAAAACCTCCAGGACCTGATACCGTGTTTGCGCTTCACGGCCTGAGGGCACCACAGCCATCTTCTGGCGGTTTTTTGGATGCCTGCCGATGGGCTTGTCTATGCAGCCTTCGGGATTGGACAGCGCGCCCTGTACCAAAGCCAAGTAATGACGCTCAACCAGACGATCCTTCAGCTGGGCAGACAAAAAGGCGTAAGCTTCATCGGTCTTGGCCACCATCATCAAGCCGCTTGTATCTTTGTCAAGTCGGTGGACAATACCTGGACGGTCCGGGGCGGAACCCTCAGCCAACTCATCAACTTGGGCCAGCAGCGCGTTCACCAGCGTCCCGTCCCAATTTCCCGCACCGGGATGAACCACCAGCCCCTTCTGCTTGTTAATCACTGCAACCTCTGAGTCTTCATAGACTATGTCCAGGGGGATGGGCTCAGGCCTGAGCTCTGCCGCAGGCGCACCAGGAATCGTTACAGATATATGGTCCCCCTCCTGCACTGGGTACCCAGCTTTAACAACAGCATCGTTCACGGTGACCAGGCCGCTGTCTATCAGCCGCTTGATTTGAGAGCGGCTCAGATCCAGATGATCCCCAAGCCAAAGGTCCAGACGCATGCCTGGCTTGTCCACGGCAATAAGCTTGTGTTCTTCACCTTGCCTTGCGGTCATGGATTAAAACCTCCCAGAAAAGTAAAGCGACCCCCAGCACAATGGCTGCGTCGGCAACATTGAAAACGAAGATGCGAATGTCCGCAAAATCAATCACTGCTCCCCAGCGCAGACGGTCAATGAGGTTGCCCACAGCCCCTGCCAGGGCTGTAACCACTCCCCATCGAACGAATGCGCTTTTCGCCATGATCTTGTTCCACTGCGTAAAAATGAACAGCAGGCAGACTACTGCAATAGCGGACAGTAAAGCAGTCTGCCCCTGGAAAAAGCCAAAGGCAGCGCCCCGGTTCTGGACATAGGTGATGTAGAAAAAAGGAGGGATGAGCGGAACACTCTCCCCTTCAGCCATGTTTGCCATCACCAGATATTTAGACAGCCGATCCGCTACTAAAATCAAAGCCGCCACGATTGCATAACCCACTGCGTTGGCCCCTTCCCATCTCAATAGTGGAATATTTCTTCGCTAGGAAGGATATCCCTGCCAAGTTCAGGGCTTCTCTGACAAACTTGAGGTGCCGTGACGGGCGGCTGCTTCCCAGGCATCTTCCCCGTCAAAGATCACACTGTCTTCTTCATCTGTAAAGGTGCGGCCGAAGGGTGGATACAGCACTTCCTCCTCCACAGGGCGGTCGGCCAGACTCTGATCCTCCTGTTCCCTTTGGCAATGCACACAGAGGAGAGTTCGCGGCAAGGCCAAAAGGCGCATTTCTGGAATAGAACGGCCGCAGCTGCGGCAGAACCCATATGTTCCTTCCTGAAGGGCTCTTTGTGCTTCTTCAATCTCGGCGATCTGCTGTCTGATGGTCTCCAGTAAGCCTAAGTCTTTACTGCGTTCATACATTTCGCTTCCAAGGTCAGCGGGATGGTTGTCATAGGCAGAGAGTTCACCGGTAGTATCCCGCAGCGCACCGCCTAGGCCGCCAGTTCCTTCCAGCCTAGCCTCAACCTCCTGGAGGGCCTTTTTTTCCTGAGCCAATGCTTCTTTTTGTCTTTGCAGCTGTTGTTTCTCCATGCTTACCTCCTAAGGCCGAATGGCCAGTTCATTTTGGACAATACGTGTGATTTCGGCAATGAACTCGCCCACGATGGGCAGATTGAGGGAGGCGATTCTCCCCATGATGTACAGAAAAAGTGCTCCTACGATGGTAAACCCAATGGCTAAGCCGAAGCCTCTGGCAATGCCGTACAGAAAGTTTAGGTATAGCATGCGCCGAGGATTCTGGTGCAATTCTATATACTCGGCAATGCTCGCTTTTTCCAGCGCATGAGTCATTTTTTCCATCTTCACCAGGAGATTCTGCAGCAGGCTGCTGTTTATGCGGTCGGCCATCTCCACCTACACCCCTTTTGCTTAGGGTATACAAAACCCCCTCTCGTATGCAAGAGGGGGTTTACTGTCAGCTTTCCGGCTAAATTGCGTCGGCGCAGCGCTGGCAAATCTCAGTATGCTTTGGATCGTCGCTCATTTCCAGGAAGTATTTCCAGCAGCGCTCGCACTTCTGCCCCGGAGCCCTGCCTACATCAACTGCAAGGCCTTCCTCGCTGTACAACGCATCTTGACCCTCCTGGAAGGGCTCAATCTCAACTGCTGAAACAATGAACAACATTTTCAGGTCAGCGGCAAAGGCATTCAGGATGCTTTGATAGTGTTCATTGGCATAGATTACTACCTGAGCTTCATTGGAGGCACCGATTACCTTGTCTCCCCTGGCCAGCTCCAGGCCCTTGGAGACCACCCGGCGAACCTCCAAGAAGGCATCCCAGTGCTGATCCAGTTCAGGATCCCAATACTCAGCAGGCAGTTCCTGCCAGGTGGTATGGTGCACGCTTTGTTCGGTTCTCACAGCCTCTGGCAAATGCTCCCAAATCTCCTCGGCAGTAAAGACGAGAATGGGCGCAAGAAGCTGCGTCAGTTCCTTAAGGATGATAAGGAACGCAGTCTGGGCCGATCGCCTGGCACGGCTGTCAGCCTGGTCGCAGTACAAGCGGTCTTTCAAGACATCGAGGTAGAATCCGCCGAGATCCACAGAGGCAAATCTATGCACATCATGATAGGCAATGTGGAAATCACACTTCTCATACGCAGTGCGCATCCTTCTGCTCAGCTTTGTCAGCTGCATCAACGCCCAGCGATCGATCTCTTCCATGTCCTCGTAGGCAACACTGTGCACAGCAGGGTCAAAGTCATGCAGATTGCCCAGCATAAATCTGGCAGTGTTGCGGATGCGCCGGTAGGCGTCGGACAGCTGCTTGAGAATATCGCCTGAAATGCGCACATCACCGCGAAACTCAGCAGAAGCTACCCAGAGACGCAGCACATCAGCGCCGTATTGATCCCAAACTTCATCTGGGCTTACTACATTGCCCAGGGACTTCGACATCTTCTTGCCCTCGCCGTCCACCACCATGCCATGGGTCAGCACCGCCCGGTAAGGCGGCAGTCCAGTTGTTGCCACCGATGTGGACAGGGATGACTGGAACCAGCCGCGGTGCTGATCGCTGCCCTCTAAATACAGGTCGCAAGGCCAGGACAGATTCTCGCGGTTAGTCAGCACTGCCCTGTGGGACACGCCGGAGTCGAACCAGACATCCATGGTATCCGTTTCTTTTCGGAAATTGTCACCGCCGCAGGCTGGACAGGTAAAGCCGGGAGGCAGAAGCTCAGCGGCAGACTTCTTGAACCAAGCGTTGGAGCCTTCCTCCCCAAAGAGTTGGGCGACGCGTTCAATGGTATCAGGCGAGACGATTGATTCCCCGCAGTCACAGTAAAATGCCGGGATAGGCACGCCCCAGATCCTTTGCCTCGAAATGCACCAGTCTGCCCGATCGGCCACCATGCCCCGGATGCGATCGATGCCCCAGCTCGGGATCCATTCCACCTTTTCAATGGCAGCGAGCATTTGATCCCTGAACTGATCAATGGATACAAACCACTGATCCGTGGCCCGGTACATGACCGGGTTTTTGCAGCGCCAGCAATGGGGGTAGGAGTGGTCCACAAAGTCCATCTTCAATAGGGCCCCTTCGCTGTCCAGATCCTTGACCACAGCTTTATTGCCTTCATCCAGGGTCAGGCCGGCATAAGGCCCAGCTTCGTCCGTAAATCTGCCCTGGCCGTCCACAGGAGAGAGGATGGGCAGATCATACTGGAGTCCGACAACATAGTCCTCGTGTCCGTGGCCCGGCGCAGTGTGTACACAGCCTGTTCCAGCATCCAGGGTTACATGGTCACCGAGAATCACAACCGAATCCCGATTCATCAGGGGATGGGTGCACACAATGCCTTCTAACTGAGATCCCTTAAACTCGGCAACAACTGCCCCAGGCTCAAGTCCCAGTTCTTCCAGGACGCCTGCAGCCAGTTCTTTGGCAAGCACCAGCCTGCCCTTGTCCGTTTGCACCAAGACATAGTCATAGAATGGGTGAAGCGCGATGGCCAGGTTGGCCGGGATGGTCCAAGGAGTGGTGGTCCAGATCACAAAATAGGTGTCCTCTTCTTCTAAGACGCCTTGGCCGTCCTTCACCGGGAATCTCACAAAGATACTGGGTGAACGATGGTCGGCATACTCAATCTCAGCGTCGGCCAGGGCGGTTTGGCAGCTTGCGCACCAATACACTGGCCGCAAAGCTTTGTAAACATAGCCCTTTTCCACCATTTCCCCAAACACACGGATTTGGGCCGCTTCATACTGAGGATCCAGAGTCAAATAAGGGTTATCCCACTCACCCCACACGCCGAGGCGCTGAAACTGCTTCCGCTGGTTATCCACCTGTTCCATAGCATAGGCCGCGCATCTTTCTCTGAACTCCACCGCCGACATACCTTCTCTGGCAGAGCCCAAAGAGCGCACAACATGGAGCTCAATGGGGAGCCCATGTGCATCCCAGCCCGGTACATAGGGAACGTGGCAACCAGCCAGATTGCGCGAGCGCATCACGATATCCTTCAGTATTTTATTGAGGGCTGTTCCGATATGAATGTTCCCATTAGCATACGGAGGCCCGTCGTGGAGAATATAGGTTGGCCTCCCCTGGGCCTTGCTCAGCTCCTGAAGTCGGCCGTAATAGTCTTCTTTCTGCCATTTTTCCAGCATCTGAGGTTCCCTTTTGGGCAGGTTGCCCCGCATGGGAAAGTCCGTCACCGGCAAATGCAATGTCTCTTGATACTCAGATTCCTTTTTCATTTTCGACTCCTCCTCACACCATAAAAAAATCGCCCCAAAAGAAGGGACGAAAAAGCCGCGGTACCACCCTAGTTAAGACAGGACGACCTGTCTTCACTCTCTGGCTATAACGGAACCACCGGCTCAGCTTACTGTTTCGCATCAACTGAATTTCAGCAGGCAACTCCCGGGTGATTTTCCTTCACTGTTCCTGGCATCCGCTTTCACCTTCCCGGACTCTCTGCAGCCAATCCCAGCCAGTACTCTCCCGTTCATCGTCTTTCCATATTACCGCTATTATAACTAACGAACATTCCCAAGTCAACTGCGGAAGCGGACTCTACTCATCCCCTTCAGTCTCATCTTCATCCTTGGCAGGGGCAATCTCCCGATAGAGCTTTGTAGCCCCCGGCTCATTGTCTTCATCCACAAGCACATTCCAGATGGTTTCCATGGTAAAGCGTATTCTTTCCCGCAGCTGCCGCTCAGCCCGCTGTGTTTTCTGCAGGCGCTCTTCGGCCTCAGCCAACAGCTGCTGTGCCTTGAGACGTGCTTCCACCAGGATCCTTTCCGCTTCAGACTGGGCTACGTTGACTACGTTATCAGCTTCCTGCCGGGCGACGGTCTTGGCCTCCTGCACAGTCTGCTTGGTCAAGGAGATCAAATCCAGAATATCCTGTTCCTGATTTCCCTGACCCTCCAGCTCCGCCCGGAGCTTCTCAACCTCCGCATGCAGCTTGCGGTTTTCCTGGTAAATAGTCTCATATTTCACCAGGATGTCTGCGAGAAAATCATCCACTTCTTCAGGGTCGTAGCCCCTCAGCGTCCTTTTAAACTCCATATTGTGAATATCAATTGGCTTGAGCATAACGGCCACCTCCTAAAAATAGCGATGCAGTACTATACTCGTGCGGCCTTTGCGTGTTGTGCCGCCAACCTCGGATACAACCACCCGTCCCCGCCCGCGAATGGAAAGGACATCACCTTGCGAAATGGACAGGGCCGGATTAGAGACCGGCTTCCAGTTCACCTTAACACGCTCGGCCTTTATCTCACGCACCATTTTGGAACGGGAAGTCCCAAATCCTTCCGCAGCCACTGCATCCAGCCGCAATGACGCAACGGTGCCCTTAATCTCCTTGATTCGTTCAGGTTCCACAGCCAGCTGCTCTTCATCGATCTCCTTCAGTGTAATCGGAACCTTGCCGACTTGTGACCAATTGCTGAGCAAATAGTCCGCCACTTCAGCGGCGACAATGACCTGGCAGCCGCTTTCCTGAACCAGTATATCTCCGATTTTGCCCCGTTTTAATCCTGTTCCCAGGATGGATCCCAAATAGTCACTGTGGCCTGCCTTTTGAAAAGAAAAGTTGCCTGCGGCCTCTAAGACCCGAATCGTTGACTCTATCGTCTCCACGAGGTAAAACTGGGGATAGACCGCTAAGCGTGCCCGCTCCGCCTTTTTATAACCGCCCTGCTGCAGATAGCCCACCTCAGGAATGCTTCCCAACACGCTTTGGGCGATTTTCCGCTCGTAGGGATCGTAAAAGTCTGTTTTCTGAGGGCGGTTGGTCTCCCAGGCCTGACGGGCAAGATCAAGCACATGCCGCCCTATCGCCTGCTCAGCTTCGCTGCGCAGATGGCTTAGCAATTGCTCCTTGTTCACCTGTTTCAATCCTTCCTAACCAGCACTACCAGAGCATGATCATCACCAGCAGCTGCCTCAAGAGAGAATAGCCTAGGCGCAAAGCAAAAAACATAATAATCGGGGAAAAATCGATGGCGCCAAAGGGAGGAATGATCCCCCTAAAGGGGCGTACCACCCAGTCAGTTACATTGTATATGAACCTGATCACGGGATGATAGTAATCCACATTTGGCATCCAGCTCAGCAGAAAGCGAGCAATCAGAATCCAGGTAAAGACCTGGAAAATAAGGTCGGCTAAGGTTATAATTCTCCACACTTATACCTCACTCGCCTTCGTTTCTAATCATTTCAAAAAAGTCAGATTCCAAATCCCCTTCAATGACAACTGAAGCGGGCGTAAAACAGAAGATGGTTTCACCCAGTTTGCGCATATTGCCTTCCAGGGCGTAGGTGGTGCCGCTCATAAAATCCACAATACGCTGCGCCTCGCGCTTATCCACCAGATGCAGCCTCACAATCAGGGACCTGCGACTCTTGAGGAAAGAGACATAATCCTTTACATCCTCATACATGCGAGGCTCCACGATATGCATCTTGCTTTGGCTGCCATGCCCTCCGGCGAGCCCGACCAAAGCAGGCTTGCTCTTTTCAGCATCCTCGCTCTTTTTCTTGCTCCGCTCGCGCCTTAAAGGCACCACATCGTCCTCTGCGGGCTCGTTGACTTTTCCCAGAACCTCTTCATCTTCGTAATCTTCGGTAACGCCGAGTAAAACCTTCAACTTATGAACAAAACCGCTCATGCTGAATCCCCCTCCGAGAACAGAGCCGTTCCAATCCTTACCAATGTGGCTCCCTCTTCGATAGCTACTTCAAAGTCATTCGTCATGCCCATAGACAAGATGTCCCATGTCACGCCTAACTCCTGCTGCAAGTTCTCATATAAGAGTCTCGTTTCACGGAAAAACGGCCTGGCAGCTTCCGGCTCCACCAGAGGTGCCATCGTCATCAAACCTCTGATCCGCACGCACTTGCATTCCTGCAGCACCCGCCTGGCAAAGTCCCCCGCTTCCCGGGCAGACAGTCCAGTCTTGCTCTCTTCACCTGATACATTAACCTGAATCAACACATCCTGAATCTTCCCCCACTGCCTGGCTCTGGAATCGACAGCTTTGGCCAGATTCCAGCGATCCAGGGAATGGATCAGCGCAAACTTCTCGCAAAAGCGAACCTTGTTCGTCTGAAGCCTGCCAATAAAGTGCCATTCTGCTTCGGGGAAGCGCTCCAGGCGCTGTTGCGCATTTTGCACCCTGTTCTCCCCCAAGGTCGTCAAACCTGCGTTGATCAGTTCCTGCACCTGTTCATCAGATGCATACTTAGTTACTCCCAACAAACGAATATCTGACTCAGCCCGCCCGGACCTGACAGCCGCCTGGCGGATGCGGGCCTGTACACTTGCTAGATTTTCCTTAATACTCATTACTTCCACCTTATCATTCTTTTTCCTGCATATTAGACTAGATGAAGAATTACAACCAATGCCCCTGCTGCCCAGGTATAATACGAAAACCAGACTAACCTGCCTTTTTTTACCAAGTCCAGCAGAACATGGATCGCAAAATAGCCTGTCACCGCTGCAGCTGCAAATCCTGCGGCAATTGCGCCGGTTTGGATCATCGCCGTTCCTGCCAGCAAGTCTCCCAGGGAAACCACCAGGGCGCCTAGAATTGCCGGTATCGACAGCAGAAATGAGAACCTGGCCGCACTCTCTTTGTCCAGTCCTCTAAAGAGGCCCGCGGCGATTGTGGTGCCTGATCTGGACAGTCCGGGCACAATGGCCAGGGCCTGCCCGCAGCCGATCAAAAAGGCGTCCTTGAGTGAAACCTTCACCATCCCCTTGGCTGCCCCCTTGGAGCGCTCCGTTGCATACAGGATTACCCCAGTTACAATCAGCATCAAGCCAACGAACAGGCTGCTGCTGAAAAGCTGCTCAATTTGCTCTTTTAAGACCAGAGCTGCTATTACTGCCGGAATGGTGCCCACAACCAGGGCAGCCAGAAGGCGGCAGCCCGGGTCTTCCTGCACCAATACCTTCGCCTGTTTCGGGTTCAGAAGAAGCTTCAAAAAAGACACAAGCAGAGTTAGGACTTCTACTCGAAAAACCACGAGGACGGCAAGCAAAGTGCCTACGTGAACCATAACTTCGAAAATCAGCGATGACTCCTGGACATTAAACAACCTCGAAAAGAGAACGAGGTGCCCGGAAGAACTTATTGGCAAAAACTCTGTAAGACCCTGGATAACTCCTAAAATGACAGCTTGAACGGTGGTCATTCTCCCACTCCTTCCGAATACCCCTATCTATTCTTGTTTCGCAGCCGGATTCCTGCCCATGCCCAGGCTAGATTGGCCAGATTGTTTAGGAGGGGCAAAGCCGCAAGGGCGGTAATACAGTTAAAGAGGGTGTGAGCATGGGCCACCTGGCGAGCAGGGGATACCGACAACAGCGCAGTCACCCTCACAAAGAACGAAAATAGGGGCAGAATCAGCAGCACTCCGCCTAAGTTAAAGAAAAAATCGGCATAGGCGGCAGCTTTGCTGCCCCGGCTCCTGCCGACACTGGCCAAGAGGGTTGTAAACACCGTGCCGATATTGCTCCCTAGGGCGATGCCAACTGCCGCGGGGAGAGTGAGCAGATTGCGGCCGGCGAGCCCTACCGCCAGCCCTGTAACCGCGCTGCTCGACTGCACCAAGACGGTTAGGACCACCCCTGCGAACACCGCCAGCGGAGGAGTTCCCGTTAACTCGAGGAGGATTCTTTCCACAGGGGGCCAGCGCAAGAGGGGCGCTGCAGCGGCTGCAGTAAAGTCCAGGCCGAAAAAGACGGCTCCTAAGCTGAAGACCGCCCTGCCCAGAACCGGCCGTTTGGCCAGGAAGATCAAGATCAGACCCCCAAAGGCCATGGGAATAGCCAGCTTCGCCATGGGCAAAGCAATCATCTGGGCTGTGACGGTTGTGCCAATGTTGGCCCCCAGCATTACCGCGACAGCTTGATGAATGCTCAGCACACCGCTGTCGACTAACACCACCATGGTGGCATTAACAACGCTGCTGCTCTGTACAAGGCCGGTGACTGCCAGTCCTGCAAGCAGACTGCAGCCCTTGGTAGAGGTGAACCTGGTCAAAAAGGTACGCAGGCGAAAGCCTAGAATGCTGGAGAGCGCATTGCCCAGCATGCTGAGGCCCAGCAAAAAAATACTGATACCCAGGGTAAAGTTGAAGACAAAGAAAAAGATTCTCATATCTGACTCTATGAGAATCCCTTGCCCTTTAGAATTCTTTCAACTTGATTACCGCCCCGGGCTGGCAGTGGGGCAGCAGATAGTGTTCCGGGTCTGTGCTGAACAGCCTGACCACCCGGGCTTGAAGGCCCTCCAGCAGTTCCACTTCCAGGCTATAGCCGCGCAAGTTCAGCACCATGGTAGGGGCCGGTTCTTCTTCAAGCCCCTCCAGCACATCCTCTAAGGGAACCACAGTGTAGAGCACAATTACTGAATCCCTCCTTCCCCGTTTTTCTGGACCATCTGGTTCAGGCGTGCCAGGGCAACGCCAAGTCCTCCCACTTCATCAATGAGGCCTATCCGTACTGCCTCCTCCCCTACCAGAACTGTACCTACATCCCGCACCAGTTCGCCTGTTCGGAACATCATCTCCCTGAGCACTTCCTGCTTGACCCGGGAGTGCTCTACAATAAAGCGAATGACCCGCTCCTGCATCTTGTCCAGGTACTCATAGGTCTGCGGCACGCCTATCACTAAACCGCTGAGGCGAATAGGATGTATGGTCATGGTGGCGGTGGCAGAAATCACGGAGTAATCTGCTGCGACTGCAATTGGAGCGCCAATGGAGTGCCCGCCTCCCAGAACCAGTGATACAGTAGGGGTCTTCATTGTGTTCAGCATTTCAGCTATGGCCAGACCCGCTTCAATATCACCGCCAACGGTATTCAGCACAACCAGCAGTCCCTTGATTTTCGGGTTCTGCTCAATAGCAACCAGCTGCGGAATGACATGTTCATACTTTGTGGTCTTGTTGCGGGGCGGCAATACCATATGACCCTCGATCTGCCCAATGATCGTGAGGCAATGGAACGGTTGAACCTCTGGTTCCGGAGCCTGCGGGGCAGAAACCTGCCCAAGCTCCTTAATGCTGTGTACAACTGCCTTTTCTTGCGAACCGGCCTCGCTGGGAGATGCCGATTCTTGCTGCCCGTACATAAGAACTCCCCCCTTCCCTACCACCTAGTATGGTAAGAAAGGAGGGAGCTTAAACCCCAAAGACTAGATTTCCATAATAATCGGCAGAATCATCGGCCGGCGCTTGGTCTTTTCCCACAGATAGCGGCTGAGATTGTCCCGCACTGCACCCTTCAGAGCACCCCAATCCGTGTTGTTTGCGGCAAGACAGCTCTCCAGCGCTTCCCTGGCTTTATCCCGGGCTTCATCCATAAGGACTTCGGATTCCCGTACATACACAAACCCACGGGAAACGACATCCGGGCCCGCGACTACTTTTCCTGTCTTTTTGTTCATGGTGACAACCACAATCATTATGCCGTCGGTGGACAGCTGACGCCTGTCCCGAAGCACGATATTGCCAACATCCCCTACACCAAGCCCGTCTACAAACACCTGGCCGGAGGCAACCCGTTCTTTAACCTGTACCCCTTCGGCACTGAACTCCACAGGCAGGCCGATTTCACCGATGACAATGTTTTCCTTTGGCACCCCTGTGGCTTCGGCGAGTTCCGCATGCTTAAGGAGCATACGGTGCTCACCGTGAATGGGGATAAAATAGCGGGGCTTGCAGAGATTCAACAGAAGCTTAAGCTCCTCCTGCTGGGCGTGGCCTGAGGTGTGAATGCCCAAGTGCGGTTCATAGACCACATTGGCCCCCTCTTTAAAGAGCTGATTGATAATGCGGCCCACCGCCTTTTCGTTGCCGGGAATCGGTGACGCAGAAATGATCACTGTATCCCCTGGGGCAATGGCAATGCGGTTGTGTTCCGCCATAGCCATGCGGCTCAGGGCAGCCATAGGTTCACCCTGGCTTCCGGTGGTAATAATTACGGTTTGCTCCTTGGAGAGCTTATCCAGCCGGTCCAAATCCACCAGAGTTCCCTCGGGAATGTGCAGATAGCCGAGCTCAGTAGCAACTTCAACCACCCTGATCATGCTGCGCCCGGTCACGCTGACATAGCGTCCTTCCCGCACCGCAGCATCGAAGATTTGCTGAATGCGATGGATGTTTGAAGCAAAGGTGGCAACCAGAATTCTCCCTTTGGCATTGCTGAAAATCCGCTTAAAGGTCTCTCCCACTGACTTTTCCGATGCGGTGTAACCTGGGCGTTCCGCATTGGTGGAATCCGAAAGCAGACACAAAACCCCTTGTTTGCCCAGTTTGGCGAAGGCGTACATATCCGCAACCTTGCCATCATAGGGAGTCTGATCAAACTTAAAGTCGCTGCAATAGACGATAGCCCCTAAGGGAGTGTGGAAGGCCAAAGCTACAACATCGGCAATGGAGTGATTAACATGGATGAAGCCAACATCGATACTTCCAACCTGAATCCTGTCCCCGGCCTTAATTTCACGCAATTCGGTACTGCGTTCCAACCCGTGTTCAATGAGTTTTACACGCAGGAGGGCCAAGGTTAATTTTGTACCGTACACAGGCACATTAAGCTGGCGCAGCACATAGGGGACACCGCCAATATGATCTTCGTGTCCGTGCGTCAAAAAGATACCCTTAACGCGACTGGCATTTTCCACTAAGTACGTGATGTCCGGAATCACCAAGTCCACACCTGGCATATCCTCCTCAGGGAACATTACACCGGCATCCACAATGGCCAAATCCCCGCCGATCTCGACCACAGTCATGTTCTTGCCGATTTCGCCAAGGCCGCCTAAGGGCAGTATCCGTATTTTGTTTTTATCGTTCATGAATTATAAAACACCTCCAAGTGACTATGACTTCTTAAGCATAGGGGTGATCACCCTTCGCCCATTAGGTGATCGAATTCACTAAACCGAACAAGTCATGCATTCTTATATTATACACAGTGCGGCCCGATTAATCAAACGCAACGCAAAATTAAACCCCTACCCGATAGTCTCGCCAGGTAGGGGAAAGGATACTCTTTTCAGTTACGAGCCCAGACCCATTTTCGCCAGGACTTCCTTGACTGTCTGCGCTTCCTGTTCAGTAAGGTCAACCAGGGGCAAGCGCAGAGGTCCGGTTTCAAAGCCCATGAACTCCAAAGCCCGTTTCACCGGTACAGGATTTGTGGTCAGGAACATCGCCTTAAACAAAGGCATAAGGCGCAGATGGATCTCCCTGGCCTCATCGACCTTGCCTGCACCGTAAGCATTAATCATGGCCTTAATCTCCCTGCCCACCAGATGAGAGGCAACGCTCACCACTCCTGCACCTCCAACGGAAAGTATAGGAAGCGTCAAAGCGTCATCCCCGGAATAGACTAGAAAGTCTTCTGGAACCAACGTCTTCAGCAGGCTGACCTGCTCCAGGCTGCCGCTGGCTTCCTTGATGGCGACAATGTTTTCGATCTTCGCCAGGTCTGCCACCGTCTCAGGCAGGATATTGGTGCCGGTTCTGCCAGGCACATTGTAGATCATTACAGGCAGCGATGTCTGGCTTGCCACCTCTCTGTAATGCTCATAGAGAGCCCTTTGTGACGGCTTGTTGTAATAGGGCGTCACAAGCATGATGCCGTCGACTCCCGCGTTCTCAGCGGCTTTAGTAAGGGCAATGGTTTCCGCGGTGTTATTGGAGCCGGTTCCCGCAATTATCTCAACCTGGCCGCCCAGTGCATCTGTGACTTCAGAAAACAGCTTCACCTTCTCCTCAAAACTGAGGGTGGGGCTTTCACCTGTAGTGCCGCTGAGGACCACTCCGTCGGACCCATTCTCTCCTAATCGCCTTGCCAGTTCCACTGCAGCTCCATAGTTCACCGAACCGTCTTTGTGCATTGGCGTAATCATCGCTGTGAAAAGCTGACCTAACTTCATGGGTTAAACCTCCTAGATACGATCAAGTTCAAATTCCCTATACAAAGCTTTCACTGCCTGCTGCAAATGTGTCTCCAACACTAGACAGGAAATATTGGCGTGGGAGTCGGTAGTCTGATAAATGGGAATCCCTTCCCGCTCCAGACTGTTGACCACTCGGGCCATAACTCCCGGAACACCGTGCATGCCTGCCCCGACAACCGACACTTTGGCAAAACCTGCCTCAATCTTAACACTTAATCCCAGAGGAGTCAAAACGCGACGCGCCGTCTCAATCTTGGCTTGATCAATGACGAAAGCGATCAGATCCGGCGACATGTAGATCAAGTCAACACTGACTCCCGCTTCGGCAAGCATTTGGAAGATCTTGGCACCAAGGCCGGAACTGTGAAAGTTGCTGGCGCCTGTAATCCTAACCTGAGCGCGCTTGCCAAGATGGGCGATCCCGGTGACAACCCGGTCCGCCACCTGCTCCGCAACGAAGGAAGTCTGTCCCTGCCTTCCCACCAGCGTGCCTCCGGCGGAGTGCGTAACTGATCGGATCTGCATGGGAATGCCTCCTTCCATCGATATCTCCGCAGCCCTGGGATGCAGCACTTTTGAGCCCATATGGGCCATCTCCACAACCTCGCGGTAAGACATCACTTTCAGGGTAGGTGCATCAGGAATAAGCCTGGGGTCTGCGGTCTTGATTCCGTCAACATCTGTGAAAATCTCAACCCGCTCCGCCTTGAGGGCCACTCCAAGCACTGCAGCAGTGGTATCGCTCCCGCCCCGGCCGAGGGTGGTGACTTTACCGCCAGCTGTTACACCTTGAAAACCGGCCACTACAGGGACAATGCCTGCCTCCAGCAGTTCCCGCAGGCGTTCAGCCCGTACGCTGGTGACCCTGGCCCCCAGATGCACTTCATCGGTGATAATTCCGCACTGCCAGCCTGTCAGTGCGGCGGCAGGCAGGCGCATTTTGCGTAATCCTTCCGCGAAAATGCTGGCTGAGATAATCTCGCCGCAGGACAATAGCAGATCGATATTGGCTTCATCCGGTTCGGGATTAGTATGATAAATGAAGTTCAACAGTGTGTCGGTAGCATAAGGATCTCCCTGCCGTCCCATGGCAGAGACTACGACAACGGGTGAAAGACCTGCTTCCACCGTTTCAGAAACCCTTTGCAGAGCCTCGGCGCGCATCTCGGAGGTGGCCAGTGAGCTGCCGCCAAACTTCTGCACAACTATCCTCATTTCCTGACACCTCACCTCTTCGTAAAGGCACCCATTCTGTAGGCATGCTCCGCAATCTGTACAGCATTCAAAGCCGCTCCCTTGCGAATCTGGTCCCCAACGACCCATAAGTTCAAGCCGTTTTCCACAGTCCGATCCCGGCGAATCCGCCCAACCAGAACAGCATCCCTTCCCGAGGCATAGAGGGGCATTGGATAGACCTGCTCTGTTACATCATCAACTAGTTCTATGCCCGGTGCATTTCTCAGCAGTTCCCGACACTCTTCCGGTGATAGGGGAGAAACTGTTTCCACGTTGATGCTCTCGCTGTGGGAGCGCATCACTGGAATTCTCACCGCTGTCGGGGAGATCTTGAGGCTGGGATCCTTAAAGAGTTTTTGCGTCTCCCTGACCATTTTCCATTCTTCTTTGGTGTAGTCGTCCTCTTCAAAGACATCGATCTGCGGAATCGCGTTAAAGGCTATGGGATAATGCTTCGGTTCGTTGGCCACAGGGAGAATGGCTGCTTCCAGCTCCCGGCCGGCAACATAGTCCTCAGTCTGACGGCGCAGCTCATCCATGCCCCTGCCGCCTGCACCGGAAACCGCCTGGTAGGTGGAGACCACAACCCTCTTGATTCCAGCTCTGTCCAAGATTGGCTTCAGCACTATCGCCATAATGATGGTAGAGCAGTTAGGGTTAGAGATAATTCCTTTATGGTTGAGGATCTCCTCAGCGTTTACCTCCGGAACGATCAGAGGAACATCGTCACGCAGGCGGAAGGCACTCGTATTGTCAATTACCATTGCCCCAGCATCTACAGCGGCCTCCACCCAGTCCTTGCTCACCTGGCCGCCCGCGGCGAAGAAAGCGACGTCAACGCCGCGGAAAGCCTCTGGGGAGGCCTGCTCTACAGCATATTCTTTGCCTCCGACAAGGACCCGGCTTCCTGCTGAGCGTGCTGACGACAAAAGGGTGAGGTTTGTCATGGGAAACTTTCTTTCAACCAGAACATCCAGGAGTTCCTGGCCAACCATGCCTGTTGCACCCAATATTGCTACATGTAGACCATTCATAGTATCTCTCCTTAAATAGTGTCACTTAACTGCCCTGACTGATCTTTCAATCAGGACAGGCTGCATTTGCCTATTTTCCAACGCGCATTCAATGGCGGGAAGAATCAGTTCCATATCTGCTACCAGGGATCTTGGCTTGTCTTCAGGGTTATCCTGCCCAAAGGGTACAAAGTACACGTTTTGAACATTGAGGAGCGTGCCGATGTTCCTGGCATTAATCCCTAGGGCATCATTGGTGGAAACCGCCAGAATAACCGGTTTTCCGTTCCTAAGCTGAGTCTTGGCCGCCATAAGCACCGCGGTGTCGGTGATGCCGTTGGCCAGTTTTGCCAAGGTATTGCCGGTACAAGGCGCAACTGCCAGGCAGTCCAGGAGCTTGGCAGGACCTAAGGGCTCTGCTTCAACAATGGTTGTAATTACCGGCCTGCCCGCCAGTTCCGAAAAATGGGCTAGGATCTCGCTGCCAACTCCAAAGCGCGTTGTGGTTTCGGCCACCGTCTGAGACGCAATGGGGTAGATTTCAGCGCCTGACTCCCGCAATTTCTTAATCTGCGGCCAGATATCTTCATAAGTGCAATGACTCCCAGTCAAGGCAAAGCCAATCTTCTTACCTTTTATAGTCATTACTATGCTCCTCCCCTAACAGTCTTTCCAGTAGGTGAGGTACGGTCTTGATAAGGATATCCGCCGCGGTCTTCGGCGCAACCCTGCCCGGCAGCGAAAGGGCATGGACAGCCAGGATCTCCAGCTCGTGTGCAGCAGAGAAATCCGTCCCGCCCGGGCCCGAGGCAATATCAACAATGACTGCTGCGGCATCAAGAAGCCTCAGGTAAGATCTGGGCAGCACAAGGGCTGGAATTGTGTTGAAAATGATCTGAAAATCGGTTTTGGAATGCAGCTCCGCCAAAGGCAAGGGCTCGCAGTTCAGTGCAGCTGCCCTGGCCAGATCTGCAGCGGAACGGGAACTTACCGTTACATTGGCCCCCAGTGCCACAAGCTTGCGGGCCAGAGTGGTTCCGCAACGTCCAAGACCGAGCACCAGACAGCGAGAGCCATGGATGGTAATCTCGGTGTTTTCCATTGCTACCTGGATGGCGCCTTCCGCCGTGGGTATCGAGTTGAGCACAGCAATCTCATCAATTTCAGCCATTTCCACAAGCACAAGTCCGTACTGCGTGACAAGCCCCCGGATAACGGGTTTGGCAACCCCAATTAAAAGCGGCGTATGTCGCGGAATTGCAGGAATTGTTTTAGCCAAATTAATGGGTTTGCCGTCCCTTAAGTTTGCTGTAATCAAACCCTCATCATCAGTGTTGCTCATGGGGCCTATCACGGCCTGGGCACCCCGAACTGCCTCAACTGGATCATCAAAATGCAGGGCCCGCTTGAGGGCACCCTCCCTGGGAAAGCCCACAAGACGCAAGTCTGTCCCAAGTTCAACCAACGCTTCAGCCAGGCCGATCTCACGCTGGTCGCAGCCAAGCATTGCCAAGGACACACCTGCCAGTTGACGACCCATAACAAACCCTCCTCACCGTAACTCATTAGTACTATATGTCGGTGAAGAGAATATGTTCTAGTCCTACGACTACTCCTTTAATGCGGGGAATTTGCCTGATTGCCAGCAGTACCCCAGGCATAAAGCTTTCGCGATTGTTGGAATCATGGCGAATCGTCAATGTCTGCCCCGGCAAGCCTAAGATAACTTCCTGATGGGCAACCAAACCTGGAGAGCGCACACTGTGAATGGGAATTTCCCTCTGATGCACTTCCTGCATAAGTTTTCGTGTCCGCAAAGCTGTTCCTGAGGGAGCATCAAGCTTCTGAGCATGATGATACTCAATAATCTCTGCGTGTTCAAAAAAGCGCACAGCTTCTTGGGCATATTTCATCATAAGAACCGCGCCGATGGCAAAGTTGGGCGCAATGATGGCCTTCCAGTTTTCCTGCAGCGCCCTGACCTGCCACTCCTTCAGGTCTTCCTCGCTAAAGCCGGTTGTGCCAATGACCATAGGCACATTATACTGCAGGCACGTTTCCATGCTTTGGCTTACCGCTGCAGGGGTGGTGAAATCAACCACCACGTCAACATCAATTGCATCAAGGGCATCCTTCAGATTGGCAAAGGTTCGTGCACCGGTCTGCAGCACCCTTTCTCTGGGATCAACCCCCCCGGCCAGGTGCAGATCCGGAGCGTTTTGTACTGCTTTGCACACCTCAATGCCCATTTTTCCTCCGGCGCCGTTTACTACAACTCGCATCCCTTACCCCTCCTTGTAAGCCATTCCTGTCCATTCTATATTTAGCGCACAGTTTCCTGCCGAAGGGGAGACAAGAAAAAAGGCCGCCCCTTAGGCAGCCTCTTCCAGACTAGTTAGTACTTTCTCCCCCGCCGTGGGTTTCTACATCTTTGGCTCCGTTCTGCCGGAGGATGGAGCTGGCATCATTTACCTTATCTTCACTGGTTTCAATGACTGCCAGGATTCCTCCCTGTTTCAAGTCTTCCTCATACTGGCGCCCCCGTTCTTCCGGGATGCCCAGATCGATCAATCCTCCTGCAACTCCTCCGGTTACAGCGCCGGATAACACTCCTGCGAGAGGACCTGCCGCCACAATTGGCCCAATGCCCGGGATAGCCAAAGCACCGACTCCAGCCAAGAGACCTGCTACTCCACCCAGCGCTCCGCCCCAGGTAGTGCCGTCAGCGATGGAATCGGTACTGCCGAAGTCCCCTCCGGCTTCCATGTCTGAACCGCCTCCGCCCTGCTGGCTGTTCTTTGCTACAATGGAGATTTCGTTATCTCTAAAGCCTTTATTTCTCAGAGCCTTAACTGCTTCCTCCGCAGTCTTGATATCCCGAAAAACGCCGATAACAGTCGACAAAAGAATTCCCCCTTTCGTTTCTTGAGACTAGCTTACCCAATTAAAGGGGGCTTATTCTAAGGATAGATGAACGGGAAGCGCCTGGGTCTCTCCTCGATTTTCTTCATCACCTCGGCATAATCTTTGGCTGTAGTTAAGTCAACTATGATTAAATCGCGGCCGATTTTCCGGATGCCGCGCCAGGGGACGACTATGAGCTTGGGCCTGAACCAGCGGTGGCCGTAAGGTATGACGATGGACTCCACTTCACCGCTGCGCAGATTAATGATCAAGTCGGTGTGATCCACCACGCCAAGCCGGATGCCTTGATCAATGCAGATCAGTTCCTTGCCTGCCAATTCAGAATAGCGCACAGCTTCACCCCCGCCCGGCTCAATATATGCGGCCGTCAAGTTTTCTAGAACTTCCAGCCCCATGATATGCAAAAGCTAGGAGGATTGTTAAAGCCTGAGCCTAGATTTCCCCGATCATACTCGCCGATTTCCAGCTGCAGCCGGCTCCTCTCGCCGCTTTGCCTTACCAAGAAAGAATAGTGAAATCGGTGGTGCAGGAAGTCCTGCTTGGCAATCAGACGCCACTCAAACGCTCCATTCAGCCGGTATTCCAAACGTCCAATCAGACGCACTGCATCAAACCTAACGCTCCACATGGATTTGCCCAGCTGAAAGTCGGCACGGAGGGTGCCATTGAGGGGATCGAACTGAAACAGCCGATCATCCAGCTCAACGCGCATGACGAATGCAGGCGTCGGCTGCAGACGCCATTCCAAACCAGTGCCCCTGTCCCGGGATTTGACTTTCCAGGTCAGCTGATTGTATTCTCTGCTGCCGTCAATGCTCCTGTGCCGTCTGAGATTAAGCCCCAGCTCGACTTGGCCGATCTGTTTGGCCAGTTCCAGCTGCCAGCCCTTGCGGTTGGGAGTGTAGCGGTTGGCCTTGGCCAGCAGGCTCTGAAAGCCCGAGTCTATGCTTTGCAGGGCAAGACTGCCTGAAAAGCGGGGGCTGGAACTCTTTAGTTCCAGTACCGTCCCCTGGCTCTCTGCTCCCCGGGCATCGGATTGCCAACCGTGGGCCGCCGTTAGCTCCGCAAAACCCAGCTCGGCCTGTGCCTGCACAAGCTGGGCAGTTCCTCCTTCGGCAGAACCAGCATAGCGCATCTGCAGGCTGCTTAAGGAAACTTTTCCAATATCCAGAACACTTTCGACAAAGACTGCATCAACCAGATCCCTGCCCCTTAAGGGCACGTTCCTCAACAGCCCAGCTTTGACCTGCTCAGTATAGAGCAGCGCGGCCGTGGTTTCCGCCGTGTAATTGTTCTTGTTGATCAGCCGAAAGACATCGGAGGAGGTGAAGTGCTCACGGTTCTGTCCAGCGATAACCAGAACGTGTTCTGAAACTGGCAGGCTCAGTTCCCACCAAGGTTCGACCCTGCCCTGCCAGGCTGGGACCATCTTGGCTTCGGCCTGGAGTCCTCCCCTGATCAGGCAGCGGGACAGTTGGCTTTCAATGTCTATGGACAGACTGACACCCGCTTCGGTGCTGCTCAAAGTTGTCTCCAATTCGCCCCCTACCTGAACTGCCTGGGCGCTTGCTGCACAGCTGAGCAAAATCGCAAAAACAACAAAAAAAACCCCGCGCATGTACAAAAGAACAACTCCTTTGGACATATCCCTGGGCGCGGAGTGTATTTATTATATCACAGAAGACTATTTTTTCCAAGCATATCCTTCTCTATCCGTTTCTCCCCTTTGCCGGGAAAAATTCTCCCGGTTCTTGACTGTATAAGCTTCATAGAGCTCATCTGGGCCAATGCCTGCTTTCAGGCACATGCTCACAAAGAAGTGCAGCACATCCACGATCTCCTCTTTGAGTCTTTCATGGCTGATTTCCTTCGGATCCTTCCACCACTTGAAGTTGACTTCATCTAGGATCTCGCTCAGTTCGGAAATTATGGCCAGCACTTCTTTCTGAATCCACACTTCAGGACTGTAGTCGAGTCCCCGGTGTGAGACTACTGCATCATCAAACTCTTTCTGCAAACGAAAGATTTCCCTCAGCATATCTTTTGCCATAGTTGTTCCTCCTTAATCAGATGCCTTGGCCCAAGAGCAGCCCAGGTCCACTTTTCTGGATTGTAGACGGTGCCTGCCAGTTCCATGAGGTCCCCGCAGCTTACAGCCTCGATGCGGGCTATCATCTCTTCAGGAGTGACAATCGCCCCCTCGTCCAGTTCACCGCGGAGCAGGCGGTTCATGCGATTGCTGGTGCTTTCCAGGGAAAGGACCAGGCTGCCTTTTACCTGCCCCTTCGCCCTTTCCAGCATCTCCGCAGAGATCAGCTGGGGCAGATTCTTAAACAGGCGGTAGAGCACGTCCCACACCTCAGTCCAGTTGCTGGGGTTGAAGCCCGCATAGACCCCGTAGGCACCTGTATCATCGTAATGGGAAGTGAAGGAGTAGGTGTTGTAGACAAGGCCCCGTTCTTCCCTCAGCTCCTGGAAAAGCAGGGAACTGACTCCTCCCCCGATGACGGTGTCTAACAGGCACAGGGCATAGCGTCTCGGATCGTGGCGGGAAATGCCGGGTCCCCCCAGGCACAGGTGCACCTGCTCTGTATCCTTGTCATGAAAGCTTCCCTGTCCAGTCAGGTACCGAGTCTGAGCCAGCCTGGGCCTCTCTCCCCGGGGCAGGGAAGCAAAGGCCGAAGCAAAGGTCTCCACAACCCGTTCGTGGCTGACATTGCCTGCGCTGGCAATGATCAGGCGATCGGCCGTGTAGTGTTTGGTCATAAATGCCCTGATCAGCCCCGGTTCAAAGCTGCCGACAGTGGCTGATGATCCCAGCACACTCCTGCCAAGTGCACCCTCAGGCCACAGAGTCTCGGAAAAAAGATCATGTACCAACTCTTCAGGTGAGTCCTCATACATGAGCAGCTCTTCCAGCACTACGCCTTTTTCTTTTTCGGTCTCGGCTGGTGAAAACTGCGAACGCAAGAGCATCTCCTGCAATACGTCCGCTGCAGTTCCATAGTGCTCATCCAGCACCTTGAAATAATAGCAGGTCTGCTCCTTGCCGGTAAAAGCGTTGAGATATCCTCCCCGCTGATCCATAATTTCTGCAATGTCCCGGGCAGAATACTTTTCAGTTCCCTTAAACATCATGTGCTCTATAAAATGCGAAAGCCCCCACTCCTCAAGTTCTTCGTGGCGGCTGCCCACTTCAAACCACGCCCCCAACGTGACAGAGCGCAAATAGGGCATGTGTTCGGTAATGATGCGGACTCCATTGGGCAATACTGTGCGCTGGTACATTCTAACCTCCTGTACCGCTGGGGAAAGGCCCCAGCACGTACTTTTCTTTCCACTGATTTTTGCATATGCATATGATACCATAGATTCAGCACATCAGAAAGGGGGAACCGCATGAACCAGGGTATTATAGCCGCCGTCCTGTCTATATTATTCTATCTGACGAGCCTACTGAGCGGAGGGCAGGGACAAGCCATCCAGCCGGCGGAGCCGCCCGTTACCCAACAGTCTTATACAGTGATCGGCCAAGCCGGCACAGTGGTTGCAGACAGGATCACTGTCAGACACAGTCCCAGTGCAGATGGGAAGCCCTTGGGCACAGTATCCAGAAACACAAGCCTCACCATTTTGGACCAAAGCGGAAGCTGGTACAAGATCCGTCCTCGCCTGGGGACCGAGGGCTGGGTTCCCGACTTCGCGGTTGCGGTGCGAGATGTGCAGCGTCAGGAAACTGACTTCAGGATCCTGGGTTTCTATCCAGGCGGCGACGAGGCCTATGAAAGCCTAATAGAAAATGGAGCGAAACTGAGCGGTATCGCCCCATTAGGCTGGCGGCTCGACAGCTATGGCCAGCTTAGTGCCGATCCCGGCTTTGCACCGGAGGAAGTCGGACGCAGCCTCTATTTTGCCGGCAATCAAAAAATGGATACTTTTGCCCACGTTCAGGTGGGTGCCAGTCCCTCACCCCTGCTGTCCGATGAAAAGCTGCAGGCAGACAGCATCAGGCAGTTTCTGGCAGTAATCAGCGAATGGGGCCTAAAGGGAGCACTGGTGGATATAGACTATATTCCCCAAGCAGAGCAACAAGAGCTCTTTGAATTCCTAAAAACATTGAAAGCTAAGTTAGGGCAGGAAGGGCTGACAGTAATCGTAGCACTGCCCTGGAATGAAAACATTGATTATGAACTGGCAGCGGAGGCAGGAAACTACATCGTGCTGAAAGCAAACGCCCCTGACCAGCCCGGGCCGCTGACGCCCTACCCCGAGGCAAGAGCCATGCTGGAGGAAGTCACTTCCGCCTTGCCTGCAGACAAGATCATTCTGGCGGTTACAACCGGCGGTACAGCCTGGTCCGAAGCAGGAAGCCCTGTTTCACTCTCACACAGAGAAGTCCTGGAGCTCGCCGCCCAGGAAGGGGCAAGCATCAAGTGGGATGCCAATGCCAAGGCACCTTACTTCC
>FZPS01000181.1_pt146 | contig 57809 bp, 55 predicted proteins | sample 1817821 | NCBI WGS metagenome assembly FZPS01 (sample SAMEA104158645, study PRJEB21678) | metagenome | place: Germany | collected 2015-04-21 | reverse complement strand
ATTATAAGTAGTTATGAGAATAGTGCATCAGATACAATTAAAGCAGTAAATAAATACATGAATTTAGGATATAGCACGGCAGAACAATCATCTATGGAAATGATTCTTGATATTAATTTTAAGGAATATTTTCAACTTAATCTAGAGGATGCAAAGGGTAACAAAAAATCCTATGATGATTTGCAGGACAGAATAAGCTTGAATGCTAGGTCAAACTATTTTATTGAAAACATACATATTATAGGTTCCAACGGTATTGGTATTTCCACTGTTACAGGTATTAATGAAAATTTGTATAGGACAGTGGTTGATTCAAATATTGGAACTACTTTAAAGGAAAAAAAGGCACAATTATTGTGGATGGGTGATCATAGTGAGCTTGATGAAGTTTTACTAAAGAGCGGAACCTATGGCACGCATAACTACGCAGCTGCTATAGTTAGAAGATTTACTGATGGTCGTGGATTTGTTATATTTGATATATCAGCTGATAAAATAAGAGAGATGTTTGCTAATTACGATATGGGTGAAGGTAGTATCCAGGGGTATATTACTCCAGATGGAAGAGAGACCTTAACAAATACAGATACTGAAAAAGTGTTTACAAATTTGAGTTATTACCATAAGGCCTTAGAATCAGAAGAAAATCATGGCTTTTCTTATGAAAAATACAATGGCAGGGAATATTTGTTTATATATAGTAAACTGGGTAATGATCAAGGAACTATCTGTTCCCTCATACCCAAAAGTACGATTTTAAATGAGGTCAGGGGAATTAGGGTTCTTAGCCTAGTATTTGTAACAGTGGCTTGTCTTGTTGCTATTGCCATTGTTATAATTATAACAAAGGGAATAACCAATACAATAAACAATATCAATGAATCAGTTTCTTTGGCTGCACAAGGCGATTTAACTGTGGAGTTTAATACTAATAGGAAAGATGAATTTAATACACTTTCCAAAGGAATATCTGATATGATAAGGCATATGAGTAATTTGATAGGTGATGTACAGGGTGTTGGGGAGACAGTTAGTAACTCAGCAAGGCATTTGACACATACATCTAGCGAGCTTTTGGAGGCTACAAAAGGCATATCTGCTACAATAGACGATATAGGTGGTGGAATAATTCATCAAGCCGAGGATGCTGAACATTGTTTGATTCAAATGTCAGGACTAGCCGATCAGATAGGTCAACTATATGAGAATACCAATGAAAATGAAAAGATTGCTGATTATACCCAGTCGGTAACTAATGACGGTATACATATAATTGAGGAGCTTAATGATAAATCTATAGCCACCTCAGAGATAACACAGGATGTCATTATAAAGATACAGGAATTTGAAGTGCAATCTAAGAAAATTGAAAGCTTTGTTAATATAATTAACGAAATTGCATCTCAGACAAACCTTCTTTCCTTAAATGCTTCAATTGAAGCTGCAAGGGCTGGAGAGGCAGGGAGAGGATTTGCGGTGGTTGCAGAGGAGATAAGAAAGCTTGCAGACCAAAGTATAAAAGCTGCTAATCAAATACAAAAGACTGTATCAGATATTGCATCACAAAACAAAGAGACAGTGACTACGGCTAAAATGGCTGAGGAAATTGTAGCATCCCAGACTGAAGCTTTAAAGAGAACGATTAATGTATTTAATAATATAAGTAAGCATGTTAACAGTCTTGCTGATAACTTTAAAAACATACTTGTTAGATTAGATAATATAGAATCTGTTAAAGAGGAAACCCTTAATTCAATTCAAAACATTTCTGCTGTAACCGAGGAAACTGCTGCGGCCTCACAACAAATGAATGCAACAGCCTTATTACAAACAGAATCTGTTGAGAGATTGAGAGAATCAATAATAGTTTTAGAAAAAGATTCTAAGGTATTAGAAGAGTCTATCAAAAAATTTAAAGTAGAAAAGTCATAATCTATGCCTAATTACGTCAATAAATACAGGTGTATTAAGATATTAATTATTAAAATTGCACAAAAATAGCAATAACTGAGCTTATTACAGCAATATATGAGAAGCTTGTTTGTTAATATTTTGTTATAATGCATTTGTATTTTTTGAATACAAAAATTAAGAGGAGGGTATAACATGAAACGTATTATTGCGTTACTACTCACATCAATCATGTTAATGTCATTAGTATTAACTGGTTGTGGAGACAAAAACAAAGACAAAGACAAAGTAAACACAGGAGGAGACGATGGTCAAGTTGTCGACAATAATGACAAGGAAGATCCAGTTGTTGATAATACTCCAGTGAATACTGAAGTAACTGATGATCCAAGTGTTAAGACTATTAACCTTTGGGCATTTACTGATGAAGTTCCTAACATGGTAAAGAAATTTAAGGAATTGAATCCTGATTTCCCTTATGAAATCAAAGAGACAATTATTGCTACTACCGATGGAGCTTATCAGCCAGCATTAGACCAGGCCTTAGCAGGCGGTGGTTCAGATGCACCTGATATCTATGTTGCAGAGGCAGCATTTATACTAAAGTATGCTCAGGGTGATGCACATCAGTTTGCAGCTCCATACAAAGAGCTTGGTATCGATGTAGATAGACTGTTAGAAGAAGCTGAGATTGCTCCTTATACAGTAGAAATCGGTACAAATCCTGCTGGTCAGCTTGTAGCTCTTGGTTACCAGGCAACTGGTGGTGCTTTTATCTATCGTCGTTCACTTGCAGAGCAAACTTGGGGAACTGATGATCCTGCAGTAATTAAAGATAAGATTGGTCCTGGTTGGGACAAATTCTTTGGAGCTGCTGAAGAGTTAAAGGCTCAGGGTATTGCTATTATCTCTGGTGACGGTGACTTATGGCATGCAGTTGAGAACAGCTCTGATCAGGGTTGGGTTGTTGATGGCAAGCTTACAATAGATGATAAGCGTGAAGGCTTCTTAGATCTTTCCAAGAAACTTAAAGATAATGGCTATCACAATGATACTACTGACTGGACAGATGCTTGGTATGCTGATATGAAGGGTATAGGTGAAAAGCCTGTATTCGGTTTCTTTGGTCCTGCATGGTTAATCAACTATGTTATGGCTGGTAACTCTGGTGGATCAAAAATTGGTGAAGGTACATACGGCGACTGGGCAGTATGTGAGTCTCCAGTTGGATTCTTCTGGGGTGGATCATGGGTTCTTGCTAACAAGAACACTAAGGTTCCTAAAGCTGTAGGTCAGATAATCGAGTGGATTACTCTTGATTCTTCAGAAAATGGTCTTCAGTACATGTGGGCTAATGGACTTATGAATGATGAAGGAACTAAGGACACTGTTGCATCTGGTACTGTTATGAAGATTTCAAATGGTGAAGTCGATTTCTTAAACGGACAGAACATGTTTGATGTATTTGTTCCTGCTGGTGAGTCTGCTAACGGAAAGAACATGACACAATATGACGAGACAATTAACACGTACTTCCGTGATCAGGTTGGTGAGTACACAGCTGGTAATAAGAGTCGTGAACAAGCTATTGCTGACTTTAAGCAGCAGGTAGCCGATAACCTTGATGTTGTAGTAGATTAATTAAAAATTATTTTATTATGGGGCGGCGAAGCCTTTCGACCGCCCCATAATTATATAACAAGGTTATTGCATACCGGAGGTGAAACTTATGCGACGGAAAGGCGTCAGTTACGCTAGATATGGTTATATTTTTTGTATACCATTTGTACTTACTTATCTTGTTTTTCACTTATATCCATTAGTTTATACTACAATCATTGGTTTTACCGATTTTAAAGGATTAGGAAGAACAGATTTTAAATTTAATGAGGATTTGTTTGAAAATTTTAGAAGAGTATTGAACAACCCATCCTTCTCCCAGTCATTAAAAAACACAGTTGGAATATGGGTTGCGAACTTTATTCCTCAGATTTTATTAGCTCTTTTACTTACAGCATGGTTTACTAGTACTAGACGTAAGATTAAGGGGCAGGGATTGTTTAAAGTAGTTTTCTATATGCCGAATATTATAACACAGGCTACTATAGCTATTTTGTTTAGTACCTTGTTCGCATATCCAACTGGTCCTGTTAATTCTTTATTGCAGAACTGGGGATTAATTGATGGTGCTACAGAGTTTCTTAGAAGCAAGACTATAGCTAGGGGAATCATTGCTTTCATACAGTTTTGGATGTGGTACGGCTATACAATGATTATCTTGATTTCAGGTGTATTAGGTATAAATCCTGAGTTGTTTGAAGCGGCTGAGATAGATGGAGCCACAAGTAGGCAAACATTTTTTAGGGTAACATTACCCAATTTAAGAACAATATTATTGTTTACTTTAGTTACAAGCTTAATTGGTGGATTGAACATGTACGATATACCTAGGCTGTTTTTGGACGGTGGTCCTGATAATTCTACTCTTACAGCTTCAGTATTTATATATAATCAGGCATTTAAGGGTAGCTATATGTATAATAGGGCTTCTGCTGCTAGTTTAATAATGTTCGTTATTATCGCTATATGTTCAGCTATGCTATTTATAATTATGCGTGATAAGGATGCAGCAAAGCTTAAAAAGATAGAAAAGAAGAATCGCAAAGCGTTTAAAAAAGCAGAAAAAGAAGCAAGGAGGTTGGTATAATGAGACATGATAGAACCATACCTCAACATATTTATAAAGTAATAATCTATGTATCATGTATATTACTTGCTATACTGAGTATTTTTCCATTCTATATTATGTTTATAAATGCTACACGTGGTACATATGAAATTCAATCAAACGCAATTTCATTAGTTCCTTCTACTTTTTTAGTAAAAAACTATAAAGTATTTGAAGGAAAGAGTTTTAATGCTTTTACAGGATTTTTAAATTCAGCTATTATATCTACAGGTACCACTGTATTATCAATATATTTTTCAGCGTTAACTGCTTATGCATTAGTAGCTTATAATTGGAAATTACGTCAAGCTTTCTTCACATTTATTATTGCTGTTATGATGGTACCCGCTCAATTAACAAGTATAGGTTTTTATCAAATGATGTATCGACTTGAGTGGACAAATAATCACTTACCACTAATCATTCCTGCGATTGCTGCGCCAATGACTGTGTTTTATATGCGCCAATATCTATTAGGTACTTTATCAATTGATATAGTAAATTCAGGAAGAATTGATGGTGCTGGGGAATTCCATATCTTTAATAGAATTATTGTACCTATTATGAAGCCAGCTTTAGCAACTCAAGCTATATTTACCTTCGTAAATAGCTGGAATAATTACTTTATGCCATCTATTTTACTTACTGATAAAACCAAATATACTATGCCTATTATGGTAAGTCAGCTTAGAGGAGATATATATAAGACTGAATATGGTTCCATATATCTTGGACTTTCACTTACTGTATTACCATTATTTATAGTATATTTTGCATTATCTAAGTATATTATTGCCGGTGTGGCTTTAGGTGGGGTTAAAGAATAAGATATAAGGTTTATACATTTATAATAAAAAATTTATGAGATGGTCAATTGATTGACCATCTCTTTTTATGCAATAAAAAGATTGTCCGATTACAAAAAACTTCCGCTAAGAAATTGCATTCCCAGGTTTGGTATTTTACTAAAAAGCATTTAAAATCATTAGTGAACAGCTTTATTATTATCAAATTATATGAAAAAATTTAAAATTAAATAAAAAAACTTTGGAAAACTTGACTTTTGTATTTATTTATATAGAATATGTATATATGCTTATTTACTATTATTATTTACTGACACCAATTGTTTATACAAATGGCAGATATATTATTTTAATTTATTGATATTATTAATTTGTATCTCCAATTTGTAAGTAGGCAAGGCCTACTCTTTATAGTAAATGGCTATACAATATATGGAAACAAATTAAGGAGGAATATATTATGACAGAAACAGCAACATTACAGGTTGAGGTAAGAAAAGAGGTTTCCAAGAAGGAAAATAAGAGACTTATAAGTAACGGTTATATTATAGGTGTTATTAATCAGAAAGGTATGGATTCTGTTCCAGTAGCAGTAAAGAAGGATGAATTTAGAAGAGTTTTAAAAGCTAATGGAAGAAATGCTATATTGAAGCTTAAGGATTCCGATAATAAGGATTATGACGTTATGGTTAAGTCTATAGAGTTAACTCCTATGAAATATGAGTACCACCATATTGATTTTCAGAAAGTATCACTTACTGAGGAGATAAAGGTAGATGTAGCCTTAAGATTTGTTGGAACTGACTTTTTAAAGGCGAAGCGTCTCATTCTAAACAGACAGATGGATACAATCCTAGTTTCGGGCTTCCCACAGGATATTCCAGACGCTATAGAAATAGATGTAACAGATAAAGAAAGTGGAGATTCGATTACTGTTAGTGATTTGACACTTGGTAAAGGAATAACTACTGATTTAGACGAGGATCATATGATTGCATCCATTAGTGAGGCTAAGGTAGTAGAAGATGATGTAAATGAGGAAGAAGCTGAAGGTGTAGTTTCAAGTGAAGTAGAAGTAAGTGTTGGAGAATAATTGATAAGCTGATAAAGCAATATAAATTGGTGTATAGTCTAATAAGATGGATTTAATATAATTAGTATGCTATTATTGTAAAATAATAGCATACTAATTTTTCATGTAATAGGGAAGTTTGTCCTATTACATGAAAAATGCTTGGCTATGATATAGGCAAATATGGCCTATAGATTATAATAGTAAATTATCTTATGGGAGGATGTTTATGGACACTTTTCTATTTGACTTAGATGGTACCCTATTGCCAATGAATCAGGATAAGTTTATTGACCTTTATTTTAAAGGATTATCAGCTAAGCTAGCCCCTGATTTTGAACCTAAAACCTTAATTGAAGCCATTTGGGAAGGGACAAGGGCTATGATAGGGAATGATGGTACTATCTATAATAATGAGCGATTCTGGGACACTATAATAAGAATACTTGGTGATAAGGTATTGGAGCTAGAGCCGATTTTTTACGATTTCTATAAGAATGAGTTTCAGGGTTTAATAGAAGTAACTTCTCCTAGTTCCTTGGTGAAGAAATCTATTAGTTTACTTAAAGAAAAGGGATATCGTCTCATTCTTGCAACTAATCCGCTTTTTCCCAGGGTAGCCACTTATAGCCGTATAAGCTGGGCAGGGTTAGAGCCTGAGGATTTTGAATGGATAACAACTTATGAAAATTCTTCTTTTTGTAAGCCAAATATTAACTACTATAAAGAAATTCTAAGTAATACTGGCGTCACTGTGGACCAATGTATTATGGTAGGTAATGATCTTGCTGAAGATATGATTGTAAAAACCATTGGAATGAATACCTTTCTAGTAACAGATTGTCTTATAAACTCTATAGGGCAAGACATAGGTCAATATAGGAGTGGTTCTTTAGTTGATTTATGTGAATATATAAAGGGATTACCATATACATCACCAGAGTAGGGCTAGTAGAACAATCCATATTATATGTGATATATTAACTAGACAGTACATGGTTAAGGATATTAATAGGGCAATATTAATAGTCCTTAGCTGGTCCTTGTCAGAGTTACATATTCTTTTATAAAGAAAACATAACAAGGCTGCAGGAAACATGATTTTTATAATTATACTTAACAATGGACTTTCTACTGTGTTTACCATAAAAACATTAGCTTCTTTAAATAATCCAGTCTGCAATAATCCTAAGGTAAAAATAATATCTGTAACATTAAGAAAATATAAAACTATTATTTTTTTGCGTATAGTAATCAAATCGCAATTCTTTACAAATGAAATCATATAGTTCACCTCCTTGTCAGGAGTATTGACCAATTACTTTACATTAAACATATTATGGATGTTTTTATAGGTTTTGAATGATTACTTATCTTAGGAGAGAATTAGAATAAGCCAAGGCTTATGAATACTGTATATAATCATGCTGATTTTCTCATACTATAAGTAATTAGCCAAGAAGGAGAGTGATGATAGAACGAAAATCAGATATATATTACCCCCTACTACCCATAGGGTTTTTCTTCGAACAGATCCTTTATGTAATGCTGATATTAGGAATAAAACCATTAGAAATCTTAGACTCTACAAAAATTGTGATACTGATGAAATGACAGAGAGAATTCGAGAGCTGAGTTTGGAATGGGATACTGAGAGAATATTGGAAGTTAACTTTGCCCTTCTAACTATATTTAGCTCATATTTGGGCATAAGGACTAGTAGGTGGTGGTTGTATTTAACCGGAATAGTTGGTATTTTTTTGCTTCAGCATGCTTTGTATGGATGGTGTCCTCTGCTTCCCTTATTAAGAAAATGGGGAATAAGGACTGAGAAGGAGATTTATGATGAGAAAGCAAGTTTAAAGGTATTACGAAAGGACTTTGAGAAAGAATACCACAGTATGGAAGAACTACTTAATATTGTGGAAAAACAGTAATAAGCTTGTCCATAAGGCTAGTAAGCTTTATGGACAAGCTTATTATATATTATGACAATTCTAATTGTAATTTTTCATCCTTTTTAATGACCTCATTTGTCATATTTGTTCTCATATTCTGTATCTTTGTGGCTAAATCCTCATCACTGACAGCTAGAATAGAAAGAGCAAGCAGAGCGGCGTTTTCTGCACCATCGATTGCTACTGTAGCAACAGGGATTCCTTTAGGCATCTGTACGGTGGATAGTAGTGCATCAAGACCATCAAGTGTTGAGGACTTCATAGGAATACCAATAACTGGCAAGATGGTATGAGCTGCAATAACACCAGCTAAATGAGCGGCCTTTCCAGCAGCACATATGATAACGCCAAAACCATTAGATTTTGCATTGGTGGCAAATTCACAGGCTTGATTAGGTGTACGATGTGCACTCATAATATGTACCTGGCTTGCAACACCAAATTCCTTTAATGTATTAATAGCTCCCTTTACAACTGGTAAATCTGAATCGCTTCCCATTAATATAGCAACTTTTTTAGTCATTGTATCCTCCTTATATTTAATAAAGTATAAAGCCATATGACATTAATCTTATTAAGTAAAATTGTTATTGGATAATTTGGATATTTTCAATAAATATAGCTTATTATCTATATTGTGTCAACTAACAATTATACTTATTCCCTATTACCTAGTCAGCTAATATGATTGATATTTATTCTATTAAATGATATAATCATATAAAAATATCCTATATACATAGTTAATCGAATAATTATTTATTATTTTTTACTTTTTGATGACAATATATGCATAATAATGGAATGAGGTGGTTCTCATGACAGCAGTTAATAAAAAAAGTAATTTTCTTATACTTGTAATCATATCTGTATTTGTAATGGCGTTTACCGGATTGCTTTTACTTGCCAAATTTCAAAAAGTAAATCACTTTGTAGTAATAATTATTCAATACATATTAATGATTTTATTACTTATTTTGCTTTTGGCTATAAGTTTTTTTATGATAAAGTATAAAGAATTATATTTAAAAAAGACTAGTAGAAATGATAGTAGCAAGATTATCTTATCATCAGGATTACCGATTATGGTCTACCGTTGCAAATATGATAGACACTGGACTATGAAATATGTGTCGGGTGCTTGTTTTGAATTGACAGGATATGATGCTGAAGGCCTCCTATATAATAGAGAAGTGTCCTATAATGATATAATCGACCATGAGTATAGAGATGAAGTTTATAATAAGTGGAAGATAGCGGTAGAAGAAAAAGATATATTTAAAGAAGAGTATCCTATACTAACTGCCGATGGGGAAAGAAAATGGTTATATGAGCAGGGGCAGGGGATTTATGATAAAAGTGGAAAAATAATTGAATTAGAAGGTTTATTAATTGATATCACTAAACTGAAAAAAAGAGAAGAGGAGATACAATATCTTTTATACCATGATTTATTGACAGGAGTTTATAATAGAAGATATTTTGAAGATGCAAAAAAACGTTTAGACAACACAAAAAATTATCCATTATCAATAATTGTTGGTGATATAAATGGATTAAAGTTGATTAATGAGTCCTTTGGACATAAAGAGGGAGATAAGATTTTAGTAAGTATAGCTGATGTTTTAAAGTCCTGCTGTAGACCGAGGGATGTTTTGGCAAGGACTGGAGGAGATGAGTTTAGCATACTTATGCCTAACACTCCCTACGAAGAGGCAAATCAAATATTGACTCGTATAAGTGATCTTTGTAATGAGTTTTCAAATTTAAATACAGAATATTATTTGAGCTTTTCGGCTGGCCTAGCTACAAAAGCTGATGATATTATGTCAATGAATAGGCTTATCAAGATGGCTGAAGATAGTATGTATCGTAATAAGCTTCTGCAAAACAAAAGTCTTCATAGCTCTATGATAAATTCCATGAAGACATCATTATATGAGAAAAGCCAAGAAACTGAAGAACATGCTATGAGATTAATTGAGATATCAAGAGCTTTTGGAAGAAAGTTAAACTTAGTAGAGGAGCAGCTAATTGAATTAGAACTATTATCAACCCTTCATGATATAGGGAAAATAAGTATAACTGATAATATCCTTAATAAGCCTGGCAAGCTAACCGTAGATGAATGGGTAAAGATGAAGCAACATCCTGAGGCTGGTTATAGAATTGCTATGGCTACACCTGAGCTTAAGCAAATTGCAGACTATATTTTAAATCATCACGAGCGCTGGGATGGAAGTGGATATCCATATGGAAAAAAGGGAGATGAGATACCCTTACTATCACGTATTATTTCTATTGCAGATGCGTATGATGCAATGACCACTGATCGACCATATCGTAAAGCCATGTCTAAATCAGAGGCTTTGGATGAAATAAAAAGAAATGCAGGAAGTCAATTTGATCCAAGATTAGCAGAATTATTTATTAATGAAATAGCTATTTATCTATAGAACACCAGTAGGGTTTGTATGTCGTAAGCGATTTTTTCACTTAAGACATACAAGACGTGCTAGGTGTATTTGTTTTGAAAATTTTAATATTCTTGTAATTTTATAAGTTTTTCCTATTGTCAATACTTACTAACACCCATTTTATGGTTGAGTATTTTGTAATAATGTAATATAATATGCAGTATATATAAAATTAATATAAAGTTTATTAAAAAAGTATAATATAAAGTAGGGATGTATATGAAAAAAATGAATAGGGATAATTTTTTTACTTACTCTAATGAAAGTAATTATGAAAATATTTATATAGTGTTAACACAAACAAAAACTTATCCTGCAAGAGCAATTAGACTTTATACTCAAGAACCATATGCCCATGCGTCTATTGCATTTGATGAGAATCTTGAGGAAATGTACAGCTTTGCAAGAAGAGGAGTTTATAATCCATTTAATGCTGGTTTTATAAGGGAAGATATTGATAAGGGGATATTTGGTCGATATAGGTCTACTTCATGCGGTATATATAGACTTAAAATTACCAAAGAACAATGTGAAAGATTAAGAAAGATTATAGAAATATTTAATCTAAATAAGGAGTTTTACTCATATAATTACTTAGGTTTGATTGGAGCTGCCTTTAATATTCCTATACGATCAAAGAATAAATATTTTTGCTCACAATTTGTTGCTTATGTTCTAGAACAGAGTGGTGTACATATTTTTGATAAATCCTATGCATTGGTTAAACCTAGAGATATAAGGATAAATCCTAATCTAGACCTAGCCTATCAGGGAAGATTATCAGAGTATAGAATTTACAAAAGAAAAGTAAGAATGGCTTAAAGTAAATAAAAAAGCCAAGCTTTACAGGTTATATCTTAAAAACACTTGCAAAACTATTTGATAACATGGACAATATAATAAGAGCATGTTTAAGATGTGTTATTAGTGATTTTATTGCAGGAGGTTTTTATTGATATGATGAAGTTAGTCAGGACTTTTTTTGATGAAAAGGGTGTTGAGCAAGGATTGGCTGAAGTTTTAGCGTCTTTAGCAATTACAATTGGAATTATAATATTCAGTTTTATAATCCATTTGGTTTTAAAAAAAGTATTTTTAAGAATTGTAACTAAAATTATTAGGAAGAACAAACTAATATGGGATGATATCTTATTGGAGCGGAAGGTTATTCAAAGAGCAATACTTATCGTTCCTGGAGTTCTGTTCTTTAGTCTAGCGGGCATATATGAGAATCCTGATATAACCAGAATAGTAGAACGATTAGCTTCTACATATGTTATGGTTATATTGATGTTTGTATCGAGTTCGCTAATAGATTCAATAGATGATATATATCGCACTAAACCAATATCAAAAATCAGGCCAATAAAAGGATTACTTCAGGTTGTTAAAATAGCAGTGTATATTGTAATTGCAATTATAATTATTGCTACTTTATTAGACCAGAGCCCATTAATATTATTAAGTAGTGTGGGAGCTTTAGCTGCAGTTTTTTCCTTTGTATTTAAGGACTCTATACTTGGCTTCATAGCGGGGATACAATTGACATCTAATGATATGCTTAGAATAGGTGATTGGATTGAGATGCCTAAATATGGTGCAGACGGAGATGTTATAGATATTACCTTAAATACCGTTAAAGTACAGAATTGGGATAAAACATATGTTACAATACCAGCTTATTCTCTAATATCGGATTCCTTTAAAAACTGGAGAGGTATGCATCAATTTGGAGGTAGAAGAATTAAAAGGTCAATCTATATTGATGTAAATAGTGTAGACTTTTGTACACAGGAAATGATTCAGAATTTAAAAAAAATACATTATCTTAAGGATTATGTTACAGAAAAAGAAAAAGAACTTGAAAAATATAACAAAGAAAATAGTATTGATACAGACCAAGTAATAAACGGGCGCCGAATGACTAATTTGGGTACATTTCGTGCTTACTTAAAGAATTATATCATGAACCATCCTGGTATTAATCAGGATAAATTAATGATTGTACGTCAACTAGCTTCAGGCGAAAATGGTATTCCATTAGAAATATATGCATTTACCCGGGATACAGCTTGGGTAAGCTACGAAGGAGTGCAATCAGATATATTTGATCATATCTTTGCAGTAGCAGGCGAGTTTGGATTAAGAGTATTCCAAAGTCCTTCAGGGTATGATATCAAAAGTATGAAAAAATAATATTAATTAAATATATGCAAAGAGCAGAAGCAGGAATAATAATATTCCTGCTTCTGCTCTTTGGTGTCTCAAATGTTTGGTTTTTAATTTGGTATAAACTTTGATATGAGCCTTACAAGAACTTTTTACTGTCCAATGCAACCACCTCATGTTCTAAGTTAAACCCTTGTTGTAATTCTGAGACTAAATTACAAACATTTCTCTCTATTTATAGATACGGATGAACTCTTTTATTCTAGTTACACGCGATGAGTTGAGTTCCTGTCCGTATCTAATTATTATTATGTCTATATTTCTTTTTATTATTCATACTTATAATATAAATAAGAAAAAAATATTTTTGACAAAAAGCTATGGTTTATTAGAGGTTTAGATATTTGTTTAATAATTTAACGAAAACGTTTAAGTTATTTTTCAAAAAAGACTTGCAAAATACATAGAAAAGGTTTAATATGATATTGAAAAGACTAGTAATAAACCTAGCTAATATATTGGATTTTTAACAAGTGAATAATTGTTTATTATATAAATATGTTAATTATATATAATCTTATAATTTATTTGCATATTTACGAGAATATTTGTTTAAATTGCTAGGCTTAGGCTTTAGAAAACGTTTAAGTAATATTGTGTACTATTTTTGGAACAGGAGATTGCAATGGTTTCAATAAAAGATATATCAATTAGATGTGGTGTATCAGTGGCAACAGTTAGTAAGGCTTTAAATAACCACAGTGATATTTCTGAGACAACTAAAAATCATGTTTTAAGTGTTGCAAAAGAGATGGGATATTATCCAAATTTATTTGCAAGGGCTTTAAAGACAAATCGTACATATAACATAGGAGTTCTATTTATAGATGAGGCTCAAAGTGGACTTACCCATGAGTATTTTGCTAATGTTCTTGATAGCTTTAAGGTAGAAGCTGAAAGCCACGGATATGATATAACATTTATTAATAGGCATATGGGATTAAGGAAGATGTCCTATTATGAGCACAGCAAGTATAGAGGGGTTGATGGCGTAGTCATTGCCTGTATTGATTTTTCTGACCCTGACGTTTTGGAGCTTATTCATAGTGATCTGCCTGTAGTTACAATCGATCATGTGTTTGACAATCGAACTGCTATAATATCAGACAATGTAAAAGGAATGAATGATCTTATTTCATATATATATGAGATGGGTCACAGAAAAATTGCTTATATACATGGAGCTGATTCCTCTGTTACAAAGAATCGAGTAGGAAGCTTTTATAAAACACTTAATGAACTTGGTATTAATGTTCCTGATGAATATGTTAAAAGTGGTATCTTTCATGATCCTGATACAACTTATCGACTTACAAAGGAATTGCTATCACTAAAGGATCGGCCAACCTGCATAGTTTTTCCTGATGATTTTTCATGTATAGGGGGAATGAACGCTATTAAGGAATTGGGATTATCAATTCCTGATGATATTTCTATAGCAGGCTATGATGGGGTTTTATTATCTCAGGTCCTTAATCCTAAGCTGACTACTTTACAGCAGGATACCAAGTCCTTGGGAAAAAAGGCGGCTGAAAAGCTTATATACTTAATTGAAAATCCAAAGGCTAATATTATTGAAAGAATAGTTGTTAAAGGTAATATCCTTTACGGCGAATCAGTAAAGAAGTTATAATTGAGATTTTCCTGTCATTTTATAGATTAAAATAATATGTAAGACGATGTAGGGGAGTTTTAACATATAAACAAATCTACAATAAAATGACCGGTATCTATATTTTTCCTCCTAGCATACTCTGCTGCCCCATTGAACCTGGGGAGAGTTCGATGGGAGCAGCGGACCAATGCACCAGAGGGGGAATTCAAAATTAAATATGATTTTTTATCGGACTGTTCATAAAATGCTTATGAACAGTTTTTTCTGTAATAGAAAATTGCCTTCTATTTAAAAAAAACAAATCTTTGTTATTTTGTTGTCATATTGCTTAAATATGTCTGGAAAAGAGTATGAATTGTGGCAACATTGACGACAATATCCATTAAAAGAGGGTATAAGCTGTTGAATTAAAGCTACAAGTGGGATATAATAGAAAAGTGTTCATTTACTCAAAAAAACAAATAGCGAGGTGGGTTAATGGCAAAAAAAACAGTACAGGCTGTCCGTAATGCAGAATTGTCTGCTGAAAAAATGGAAAAAGATACTCTTAAAGAAAAAGAAGCTATAATAATCGATGCGCAAAAAAAAGCTAAAGAGTTATCTGTTTCTATGTTAAAGGAAGCTAGAGAAAAAGTAGATAAGGATATAAAGGAAGCTGTACGTAAGAGTGATTTAATATTGGAGGAAGCAAAGGAGGAGGCTAGTAAAGAGGTACAGCTTCTTGTTGAAATGGCTAAGATCAAGCAAGAGTCTGCAATTAGCTTGGTTATCTCCAGTGTCGTATGATTAGTTTAAATGACTTGAAAAAGGCAAAGGAGGTGTATTTATTATGGCATTGCTGCAAATGCAGCGTATCTATATTTATGCTTTAAATAAAGATAGAAAGAAGATTTTAGACTTGCTACAGCGACGAGAAGTCGTCGAAGTTAGAAGCATGCTTAAGGAGGATAGTGTCTTTCGTAGGACTGAAGAATCCTTATCAGTTCAAGATTTTGAAAAAAACATTGCAATTGCTGGTGAAGCACTTACAATTCTTGATACCTATGAAAAAGAAGATAAATCCTTACTTTCTGCATTAAAAGGTAGGAAGGAATTACCCCTTGAGGTATTTGATAGCTTTAGTGAAAAATACGATTCTGTACTTGACAAGGCTAAACGTATAATCTACCTATCGAAATCCATAGCAGAAGCTAAAGCTGAAATACTAAAACTTCAAACCCAGATTGAGATTCTAACACCTTGGGTTCGGCTAGACATACCTTTGAATTTTAAAGGTACCAAATATACATCAAGCTTTATAGGGGCCTTACCTAGGACTTGGACCTTGGAGGAGCTTTATGAACAATTGGCAGAATATATGCCATTAGATATTAATATTGTAAGTTCCTCAAAGGAGCAAACCTGTATATTCATTCTTTGTACTAAGGATAATAAGGACAGGGTTTTTGAGACTTTAAGAGGGATGGATTTTATCCTACCTTCCATTACTACCGATATTTCACCTGCAGAACAACTAAGTAAATTAAAGGACCAGTTTGAGCTTTCTGAGTCTAATATTAATTCTGCTGTAGAAGAAATTATGTCCTATGTGAAGGACCGTGAGGACTTATATTTCCTACAGGATTATGATGCAATGAGAATTGAGAAATATGATGTAATAGGTCAGCTTCTTCAATCTAATAATGTATTTATTGTTACTGGCTTTATTCCTAAAAAGGATGGTGAAGCTATAAAAGACGAACTAACCAGTAGCTTTGACCTAGTAGTAGAATTAACTGAGCCCCGTAAAAAAGATGATGTTCCAATACTATATAAAAACAATGGATTTAGTGAACCTTTAGAGGGAACAGTAAGTTCCTATAGTCCACCTGGCAAGGGTGAGATGGATCCTACCATGGTTATGTCTTTGTTCTACTATTTATTATTTGGATTAATGCTTTCCGATGCAGGCTATGGTTTTTTAATTGCTATTGGATGCGGACTTGCCTTATTCAAGTTCAGAGGGACAATGGAAAGATCCATGAAGAACACCTTGAAGATGTATATGTACTGTGGTATTGCAACCGTGTTTTGGGGTATTGTATTCGGTAGTTATTTCGGAGATATATTTGATATAGTTGGCTCAACTTTTTTCGAAGTAACTGATCTTCCTGTAATACCCCCACTGTGGTTTTTCCCGGTAGAAAAGCCAATGTTGATGCTTACATTTTCAATGGGATTTGGTATAGTACACCTATTGACTGGCCTTGCCATGAGTGGCTATCAGATGGCAATGAAGAAGGATTATAAGGGTATCATCTACGATGTAGGACTATGGTTTGTTCTATTAATAAGCGGAATAGTTCTTCTCTTATCCATGAAAATGGTTACTGATATTTTAGGAATTAATGTTACCATGTCTGATAGAGTTATTGATATTGCTACTATATTATTTGGATTATCAGCTATTGCAATAATTCTGACTAATGGCAGAGAATCTAAAAACCCGTTTAAGCGCATACTAAAGGGTTTATATGCTTTGTATGGTATATCAGGCTACCTTAGTGATGTCTTATCCTATTCTCGCTTGCTAGCTTTAGGACTAGCAACAGGGGTTATTGGATCAGTTATAAACCAAATGGCTGCTATGACGGCAGGAGGATTACTTGGTCCTATTATTTTTACAATCATAGTTATTTTGGGACATGCGCTAAATCTGGGGATTAATGCTTTAGGCGCATATGTCCACACAAACCGACTCCAATATGTGGAGTTCTTTGGTAAGTTTTATGAGGGTGGAGGAAGTGTATTCAAACCCTTTAAAATTAATACAAAATATTTTAAAGTCAAGGAGAATGCGAAATGAAGGTTAATTTAAATGATTTTGGTATAGTATTAGCAGTTATTGGAGCAACATTAGCGGCATTAATTCCAGGAATTGCTTCTGCTAAGGCAGTAAGTAAGGGTGGAATCGCTGGTGCAGGTGTTATTACAGAGGATCCTTCCTTATTCGGAAAGGTGCTTATTCTACAGCTTCTTCCTGGTACCCAGGGTATTTATGGACTATTGATTGCATTTATTACTTTTTCACAAATTGGTGTTTTGGGTGGTAGCGGAGACATATCTTTTGCAAAGGGTTTGCTTTATTTTGCAGCTTGCATGCCTATGATTATTGTTGGATACTCCTCTGCCATCAGACAGTCAAATGCTTCAATTGCTAGTATGGGTGTAGTTGCCAAGAAACCTGACCAATTTGGTAAGGCTATGATTTTCCCTGCAATGGTTGAGACCTATGCAATTTTAGCACTTCTAATATCAATGCTAGCAGTTAATGGGATTAGTGGATTAAATATATAAGAGTGTGTTTGGAAAAATATTTGCTATAAAAGTGGCAGATGGAGGTTAAAATGACTGGATTAGATAAGATTATTAAGGTTATTGAAGCTGATGCCAAGGCTAGTGTTGAGAGAATACTAAATGAGGCTAAAGAAGAAGAGGATAAAATTATTTCTTTAGCTAAGGAAGAGGCTAGTAAGGAAATCAGTGAGATTAACCAAAAGTCCGCATCAGAAGTAAAAGCAATTTTAAGCCGTGCACAATCAAGTGCAAAGCTTATTAGAAGACAGATGCTTTTGGATGCGAAACTAACTATGATTAATGAGATAATTCTTAAAGCTAAACATAAGCTTACCAGTCTTCCGGATACTGAATATTTTGATATTATCCTTCAAATCGTAAAGAAGCATGCTCATAAGGGACCGGGTCTTATAAAGTTTTCACAAGCTGATCTTGATAGATTACCAGAGAAATATGAAGAAAGCTTGAAGACCACTTTAAAAGATATACCCAATGCATCCCTTACTATATCTAAAGAAAGTGCCAAGATTGATGGTGGTTTTATACTTGTATATGGAGACATAGAAGAGAATTGTTCTTTTGAATCTTTGTTTGCTGCGGCAAGGGAAGACCTACAGGACAAGGTAAATGCATTTTTATTCGAATAGAAGGACCGGAAAGAAGGTGATGTTTTGCTAAAGAGAGTTAATCGCAGTTTATCTGAAGTATTATATAATGAAAAGACTGATAAGCAGTTTATTTATGCGGTTGCCCGAATACGGTCAAAGGAACTGGCTTTGCTTAGTAAGGCAGATATAGACCAGCTTATGGGATGTAAGACTGAAAAGGAGTGCTTACGTTTATTAGCTGATAAGGGCTGGGGTATTGATGATACAGAATCTTCTGAGCAGATGCTAACTACAGAAAGAGAAAAAACCTGGGAGCTTTTAGCTGACCTTGTAGAGGATATGTCAGTCTTTAATACATTTCTATACGGAAATGATTTTCATAACCTAAAGGCTGCAATAAAGCAGGTATATAAGGATACAAAGCTTTCGAATATATTCCTTTCAAACAATACAATAGATCCTGACCTTATTGTGAAAGCAGTTACAGAGCGTGATTTTTCCATACTTCCTGAACACATGAGACAAGTGGCTAAGGAGGCTTATGAAATACAGCTTCATACCGGAGATAGTCAGCTTTGTGATATTGTAATAGATAAGGCGGCTTTAGAAAGTATATATTCCCATGGTAAGGCCTCAGGAGATGAGCTGTTGTCACACTATGTAGAACTAAAAGTTGCAATTGCTAATATTAATATAGCAATCCGTAGTGTTAAAACAGGTAAGGATAAAGAGTTTTTACAAAGGGCTTTAGTAAAATGTGAGAGTCTTGATATAGAAAAGTTGACTGAATGCGCACTAAATGGTATGGACTTTATATATGACTATTTGTCTACCACAGTATATTTTGATGGTGTGTCGGCACTTAAAGAATCTCCACAGGCTTTTGAATGCTGGTGTGATAATCTTATAATAGAATATATTAAACCGCAAAAGTATAATCCCTTTACCCTGTCACCATTAGCTGCCTATCTCTTAGCTAGAGAAAATGAAATAAAGACAGTTCGAATCCTTCTTTCTGGTAAGAGAAATGATATTTCGGATGAACTTATCCGGGAAAGATTGAGGGAGATGTATGTATAAGGTAGCAGTATTAGGTGATCGTGATAGTATATATGGTTTTGCTGCTATTGGCCTGGATACATATCCAGTGGAGAATGATTTTGAAGCAGCAAAGATATTAAAGGATTTGGTACAGCAGGAATATGCCGTGATATATATAACAGAAAGCCTACAATCTAAGTTAGAATCAGAGATTGATAAATATGTATCTATGCGTCTACCGGCAATTATTCCTATACCTGGAGTATCTGCTAATACAGGAATGGGAATGAGAAATGTAAAGAAATCTGTTGAGCGTGCAGTAGGCTCTGATATTATATTTAATAACGATTAGAACAATAAAATTAGAATAAAAAGCAGGTGAATAATATGAGCAAAGGCACCATTAAAAAAGTAGCCGGTCCCTTGGTCGTTGCTGAAGGTATGCGCGATGCTAATATGTTTGACGTTGTTCGTGTAAGTAATCAACGTTTAATCGGTGAAATTATCGAAATACATGGCGACCAAGCTTCTATCCAGGTTTATGAGGAAACCTCGGGACTTGGACCAGGGGAACCCGTTGAATCAACTGGTAAGCCTTTAAGTGTTGAATTAGGACCAGGACTTATCGGCAGTATTTTTGATGGTATCCAGCGTCCCTTAGTAGACATTATGGAAGCAACTGGGACTAATCTTAAGCGTGGTGTTGAGATACCTTCCCTAAATAGAGAAAAGAAGTGGCATTTTATACCTAGTGTTATGGAAGGAACAGAAGTTGAAGCAGGAGATATTATAGGAACTGTACAAGAAACTGATGTTATAGAACAAAACATCATGGTTCCATATGGTATGAAAGGTGTAATTAAGTCCATAGCTGAGGGTGATTATACTGTTGAAGACACCATAGGAGTTTTAGCTAATGAAGATGGGTCTGAGGATAAGTTAACATTGATGCAGAAATGGGCAGTTCGTACAGGAAGGCCATACAAACAGAAGTTATCCCCCGAAAAGCCGTTAATAACAGGGCAAAGGGTTATTGATACATTATTCCCCATAGCTAAAGGAGGAGTAGCAGCTATTCCAGGCCCCTTTGGAAGTGGAAAAACAGTAGTACAGCATCAGCTGGCAAAATGGGCGGATGCAGATATTGTAGTTTATATTGGATGCGGAGAACGTGGAAATGAAATGACCGACGTTCTTAATGAATTTCCAAAACTTAAGGATCCTAAGACAGGAAAGTCTTTAATGGAGCGTACGGTACTGATTGCTAATACTTCTGATATGCCTGTTGCTGCCAGGGAGGCTTCAATATATGTAGGAATTACAATTGCAGAATACTTTAGGGATATGGGATATTCAGTTGCATTGATGGCTGATTCCACATCTCGTTGGGCTGAGGCTCTTCGTGAGATGTCCGGTCGTCTTGAGGAAATGCCAGGTGAGGAAGGGTATCCTGCTTATCTAGCAAGCCGTTTAGCTCAATTCTACGAGAGAGCTGGAAGGGTTATTTCTCTAGGAAAAGATGGTAGGGAAGGAGCCTTATCAGTAATTGGGGCTGTATCTCCTCAAGGTGGGGATATATCTGAGCCAGTAACCCAAGCAACACTTAGAATTGTCAAGGTGTTTTGGGGCTTGGATGCTAATCTGGCTTATAGAAGACATTTCCCTGCAATAAACTGGTTAACCAGCTATTCTCTATATGATATGGGAAAATGGTTTAATGGTAATGTAGACAGCAAATGGAATGAATTAAAAGCCCGTATTATGAATTTATTAAATGATGAGGCAGAGTTAGAAGAGATAGTTAAGTTAGTTGGTATGGATGCTTTATCAGCACCTGACCGTTTAAAACTAGAAGTGGCAAGATCTATTCGTGAAGACTATCTTCATCAAGATGCCTTCCATGAGGATGATACCTATACAAGCCTTGATAAGCAGTACTTAATGATGGAACTTGTTCTTTTGTTCTATGATAGGTCCTTGGAGCAATTAAGCAATCTTTCAATGGATGATCTGGTTCAAATACCTGTCAGAGAAAGAATAGGCCGCTTTAAATATGTTAAAAATGATAAGATAAAGAAGGAATATGAGGAGATTCTTATTCAGTTAAATCAAGAAATTCAAGAATTAGCACAGAAGGAGGGAGCCTAATGCCAAAGGAATATAGAACAATTCAAGAGGTTGCAGGTCCTCTTATGCTAGTACAGGGAGTTGAGGGAGTAGCATTTGATGAGTTGGCTGAGATAGAGCTTGCTAATGGAGAAAAACGCCGTTGTAGAGTTCTAGAAATAGATGGTGGTAATGCAATGGTCCAGCTATTTGAGAGCTCGACCGGAATAAATCTTGCCAGTTCAAAGGTGCGTTTTTTAGGTAGAAGTATGGAGCTTGGTGTCTCAGAGGATATGCTAAGTCGTGTATTTGATGGTTTGGGTCGTCCTATTGATGATGGCCCTGATATTTTACCAGAGCAAAGACTTGATATTAATGGCCTTCCCATGAATCCTGCTGCAAGAAATTATCCACAGGAGTTTATTCAGACAGGTGTATCAGCAATTGATGGATTAAATACATTAGTCCGTGGCCAGAAGCTTCCTATATTTTCTGCCAGTGGCCTTCCCCATGCTAATCTGGCCGCGCAGATAGCCCGTCAGGCAAAAGTTCATGGTACTAAAGAGCCCTTTGCTGTTGTATTTGCAGCCATGGGTATTACTTTCGAGGAGGCTAATTTCTTTACAGAATCCTTCAGAGAGACTGGCGCCATAGACAGGACAGTAATGTTTGTCAACTTGGCCAATGACCCAGCTATTGAGCGTATATCTACACCAAGGATGGCCTTGACTGCGGCGGAGTATCTTGCCTTTGAAAAGGATATGCATGTACTAGTTATTCTTACTGACATAACCAACTATGCTGATTCACTTAGAGAGGTATCAGCAGCCCGTAAGGAAGTGCCAGGCCGTAGAGGATATCCGGGATATATGTATACAGATCTTGCCTCACTATATGAAAGAGCAGGACGGAAAAAGGGTAAGGCAGGAAGTATTACCATGATTCCGATTTTAACAATGCCAGAAGATGATAAGACCCATCCTATTCCCGACTTAACGGGATACATTACTGAAGGGCAGATAATCCTAAGTCGTGACCTATACCGTCAAGGTATTGAACCACCGATTGATGTATTACCATCCTTGTCCCGTCTTAAGGATAAGGGTATCGGTGAGGGTAAGACCAGGAAGGATCATGCCAATACTATGAACCAAATATTTGCTGCATATGCTAGAGGTAAGGAAGCAAAAGAGCTTATGGTTGTTCTAGGTGAGGCAGCTCTAACAGATATAGATAAGCTATATGCCAAGTTCTCAGATGCCTTCGAGAAGGAGTATGTATCACAAGGTTATAATACCAATCGTGATATTGAAGAAACCTTAAATCTTGGTTGGAAGCTTCTTAATATACTGCCAAGAGCAGAGCTAAAGAGAATTAAGGACGAATTGCTAGACGAGTTCTATGGTAAATTCGAATAAAGCTTGAGTCCAAACCTATTGTTATGTAAAACCCATGCATATGAATGGAGAAGAATATGGCTAGTACACAAGTAAATCCTACCCGTATGGAATTAACCAAATTAAAAAAGAAGTTGGCTACAGCTACTAGAGGACATAAGCTACTTAAGGACAAGAGAGATGAGCTTATGAGACGATTTCTTGATATGGTTAGGGAGAATAAAGCTTTACGTGAAAAGGTAGAAGCAGGAATCCATGCTGCCAATAAGAATTTTTTGTTGGCTAGGTCGGTTATGGTTGATGAGATACTTGATGTTTCATTAATGGCACCCAGGCAAGAGATATATCTTGATGCCCATACAAAGAATGTTATGAGTGTAGATATTCCTGAATTTGAGTATAAAACAAAAACTCAGGATGAAAATGATATATACCCATATGGTTATGCATTTACCTCCAGTGATTTGGATGATGCAGTAAAGAGCCTAGCAGACATCCTACCTGATATGTTACGATTAGCAGAGGTGGAAAAGTCTTGTCAACTAATGGCTGCAGAGATTGAAAAAACTCGTCGTAGAGTTAATGCTCTTGAGCATGTTATGATTCCTGATATGCAAGAAAAAATCAAATATATTGTAATGAAGTTAGATGAGAATGAACGAAGCACACAGGTCCGTCTTATGAAGGTTAAGGACATGATGCTTGAACAGACTTATCGTTATAGTGAAAGATATAAGCTAAACGAATAGATTATGACAAGGGATTAATACTATTCGATAATATATGAACAAAATAATCATTTCAACAACAACAAAAATAAGAAGGAGCAGTATGATAAACTAAAATTATTATACTGCTTCTTTTGCTTACTAATGTTATAATGATTTATGCATAAGTAATTATTTCTACATAGATGGGAGGAGCGTAGATAATGGTAGCTCATAGTAAATGTAATAGATGTATGGATAGGCTATGCATGCATAAGGTCCCCATATTATCCTCCTTAGATAAAGAGGATCTAAAAAAAATCATGAAATTGATTCGTCATCATGAATACGAAAAGGGAGAAATGTTATTATTTGATAAAGATGCCATGAATTCGGTTGTAATTATTAATGAGGGAACTGCTAAGGCCTATAAAAACACCCCTGATGGACGTGAGCAGATACTCTATATTTTTTCTGAGGGTGATTTCTTTGGAGAGCAAAATTTGTTTAGTAATCAGGCCGCAACCTATTCAGTACAAGCACTTCAACCAGTAAAAACCTGTAACCTATATAGGGACCAATTTCAAGAATTATTATATAAGTATCCAGAGATTGCTGTTAAAATTATAGGAGAGTTAGGAAACAGGATGACAAGGCTTGAAAATGCACTTCAAAGCATTGGTGTAAGAAATGTAGACAATAGGATAGGAAGTATTTTGCTGGAATTTGCCCAAAAGTATGGGACCAGGGATAGGATGGGTACTATAATTCATTTACCCTTTAGTAGAGAAGGAGTTGCCAACTATCTTGGTGTTGCTAGAGAAACAGTCAGTAGAAAATTTAGTCAGCTTGAAAATGATGGAATAATACAGTCCCTAAATAATAAAGAAATCTTAATTCCAGATATGAATAAAATAGAAGCAATAGCAGGAACTAACTAATTTTATGAATATGTCAAAGTGTAAGGGGAATACTTCTATTAAATAAATAATGGAGGTATTACCATGGCAGTTGATTTTAATAAGAGCCAGACAAAAGATAACCTAATGAGAGCCTTTGCTGGGGAGAGCCAAGCAAGAAATAGATACACTTTTGCCGCCTCTCAAGCAAAGAAGGAACACCATCATGTAATTGAAGCTATCTTCAAATTTACAGCAGATCAAGAGAAGGAACACGCTGAGATATTCTATGAACACCTCAAAGACCTGGCTGGAGAAAACATTGAGGTAGATGGGGCTTATCCAGTGGATATTGCTGATGATGTATCTAAGCTTTTACGTATGGCCCAACATAACGAATATGAAGAATATGACCCTGTGTATAAGAAATTTGGTGATATTGCCAAGGAGGAGGGCTTTAATAAGGTTGCCGCATCATTTCACATGATTGCAAAGATTGAAAAGATTCATGGGGATCGATTCGGAAAGTTTGCAGAGCTTTTGGAGGAAAATAAGCTTTATGTGGCTGATGTTGAAATTGGCTGGATGTGCTTAAATTGTGGACATGTACATTGGGGTAAGGAAGCGGCCAAGGAATGTCCCGTTTGCCATCATGATAGGGGTTATTTTATTAGGCTTGAACTAGCACCATTTCATGATTAGTTGTATAGTTGATTCTGTAAGATAATATGAGCTATAATCTTTTAATCCTTAATCAGGGCTAAAGATTATAGCTTTTTGTGTAATAGGAGAGTTTGCCTTATTGAATAAAAAATATGGATGATCTACTTATGTGAAGTGGTCCAAAATATAACATCTAGTATAGAAAACTATATATCAAGGAAAAGAATACTAGTATATATTGACATGGAGTCGATATGTGGATATAATATGTTTATTACAGTAGATAAATCCTACTGTTTACTTTTTGTAAAATAGTTTGATAATCAAAGTAAATATAAAGAGCTAGAGTAATTTGGAGGTGCAATTATGAATATGAAACCATTAGTTATAGGTAATCTTAAAGCAAAATATCCTATTATACAGGGAGGAATGGGTGTAGGAGTTAGCAGGTGGAGACTTGCAGGAGCAGTAGCAAGGGAAGGCGGAATTGGTATAATATCTACAGCACAAATAGGTTATGACGAGCCTGGATTTGATAAAGACCAGATAGCAACTAATCTTAAAGCTATTAAAAAGCATATAGATTTAGCTAGAGAAGTGGCTGAGGGAGGTGTTGTAGGTGTCAATATAATGGTTGCTACCAAGAATTACGAAAGCTATGTTAAAGCTGCCTGTGAAGCAGGAACAGATCTAATTATATCTGGAGCAGGGCTTCCTATCATGCTAGCAGACTACACTAAGGGATATGATGTAAAGATTGCACCTATAGTTTCTAGCCTTAAGGCTGCTTCGGTTATATTAAAAATGTGGGATAGAAAATGTAAAAGAACGGCAGATTTTATAGTTGTAGAAGGACCAAGGGCAGGAGGGCACCTAGCTTTTACTAAGGACCAGATAGAGGAATTTAAGGAAAGTGATTTTGATAATATTATAAGGGATATAGTTAATTACATTAAAGAATTTGAAGAAAAATATCAAAGACAGATTCCTGTAATTGTAGCTGGTGGCATATATGACCAGGAGGATATTAAGCATGCTTTATCTTTAGGGGCAGACGGTGTTCAGATATCCACAAGGTTTGTAGTTACTAAGGAGTGCGATGCCAGTGAAGAATTTAAACAGGCTTATATAAATGCAAAAAGAGAGGATATTAAGGTAGTAACGAGTCCAGTTGGAATGCCAGGAAGGGCCATTTTTACACCCTTTATAAAAAGGACAAATCAGGGAAGGATTCCAGTGAAAAGGTGCTTTAACTGCTTAGAGCATTGTAATCCTAAGGATATTCCCTATTGTATTACAAATTCATTGGTTGAGGCAGTTAAGGGTAATATTAATAATGGACTTGTCTTTTGTGGAGAAAATGCCTATCGATTAGATAAAATGACCACTGTAAAAGATATATTTAGTGAGCTTGTTTTCTAAAACTTTTATTGCCTTACTTAAGTATATTGGATATAATTAAGTAAATTAATTTACCATTTTATTCATATGTGATTTTAGTCACTGATTAATGTTCCTAAGTACTGCATACTCATATTAATAATAAAAAAAGACAGTTTAACAAACTGTTGTTAGGAGTGAAGCAAATTGGGAAACAAAATAATTGATTTAAATAGAAGTATTTATGATTTATGTGGTGAGATTAAAGAACTACCAGGTGTCCTTTATGATTTAGGCTTTGAAGATATAATTAAACCTGGCATGATCCATACGGTTGGTAGGTTTATGAACCTAAAAAAAGGTGCTACTATAAAAAAAATCAGTATTGATACAATAAAGGATAAACTCACACAACTTGGATATGATGTTATAGACTAACATATAATAAAAGAGTTAAAGGATTATATTACAGTAAATATGGAAACCTTGGTAGACATCAAGGTTTCTTATGATAGGAGGAGTTAATATGTCAAAACAGAATGTTGGCGTAATTGGATTAGCTGTTATGGGTAAAAATCTGGCCTTGAATATTGCTGATCATGGGTATTCAGTTGTTGTCTATAATCGTTCTAGAGAAAAAACAGATAGCTTATTGGAAGAAGCCAAGGATAAGGATGTGCTTGCTAGCTATTCCCTAGAGGAATTTGTTGATTCTATTGAAAAGCCAAGAAAGATAATAATGATGGTAAAGGCTGGTAAGCCTGTGGATGACATGATACAACAGCTGCTTCCTTTAATTGAGCCAGGAGATTTATTAATGGATGGAGGTAACTCCAATTATAATGATACAAACAGGCGAAGCAAGATGCTAGAGGAAAAGAATATCCATTATCTTGGTACTGGTATATCAGGTGGAGAAGAGGGTGCCCGGACTGGTCCTGCTATTATGCCTGGAGGAAGCCCCAAAGCTTATAAAATGATGGAAAAGATACTAACTGACATATCTGCTAAGGTTGGTAGTGACTCATGTAGTACCTATATTGGTAAGGGTGGAGCAGGACATTTTGTAAAAATGGTCCATAACGGAATTGAATATGCAGATATGCAGCTTATAGTCGAAGCATATTCCATCCTAAAACAGACATTAGGTCTTACACCACCACAATTTCATGAGATATTTTCTGAGTGGAATGAAGGAGAGCTAAATAGCTATCTTATAGAAATTACATCAGATATATTTACTAAGAAGGATCCTGAGACAGGAAATTATCTTGTGGATATGATTATGGATGTGGCAGGACAAAAGGGAACAGGCAAATGGACAGGACAGATTTCCTTAGAGCTTGGTGTATCCACTCCTACTATAACTACATCAGTCTATGAACGATATATTTCCTCATTAAAGGAAGAAAGAGTAATTGCCAATAAGATTTTACAAGGACCAGGTGTCAAAACACTAGTTAATAAGGAAAACTCAGTAGAAACCATAGAAGCAGTTAGAAGGGCATTATATGCAAGTAAAATAGCTGCTTATGCTCAGGGTTTTAGCTTAATGCGAGCTGCTTCCATACAATACGACTGGGACTTAAACCTTGGAGATATAGCCAAAATATTCCGAGGAGGTTGTATTATACGAGCTCAATTCTTAAATAGAATCATGGAAGCATATGATAGGAAAAAGGATTTGCTTAATCTTCTCCTAGCAGACTATTTTAAGGAAATAGTAAGTGAATATCAAGAGGACTGGAGGAAGGTAGTGGGCCTGGCTATATCATCTGGAATTCCAAGTCCTGCATTTTCCAGTGCATTAGCTTATTATGATAGCTACCGTAGTTCACATTTACCTATGAATTTACTTCAAGCACAAAGAGACTATTTTGGAGCTCATACTTATATGAGAGTAGATAAAGAGGGGGTATTTCATACCCAGTGGTAGGTTAATCTTAAGACTATCACCACCTGTAGCTTAAGCTTGTATCGATGTTTTCATAGTAGACAGGTGGTTTACAAACGATGGGGAAAGGAGGATGCACCTATGATAGATTATAATAGTAGTTTGAGTGGGGATAAGGACTTGTCTGCAATTTTGGTGATTTTTGGAGGAACAGGTGATTTAACTCATAGAAAGTTAATGCCTGCCCTATACAATATGTTATTAGATGGCTTAGTACCCGACCACCTTCAAGTTGTGGCCATTGGTAGGAGGGATAAGTCTGAAGAAGAATATAGAAGTGAAGTAAGAGCATCCATGGATAAGTATTCTAGAAATAAGGTAGATGAGAAAATATGGTCAAGATTAAATGATATGATTAGATATTATCGTTTTGACTTCAGAGACCATGATGGATATTCTGACCTTAAGACTTATCTAGAAGAACTTGATAAAAACTCAGAAACTAAGGGGAATCGTATTTACTATCTAGCTGTAGCTCCCGAATATTTTGAGACAATTGTCCTTGGTTTACACAAAAGTAACATGGTTAAGACAGCTAAAGGATGGAGCCGACTTGTAATTGAAAAGCCATTTGGCAAGGACCTTATAACAGCAAGACAGCTTAATCAGAAGCTCTTGGAGGTATTTGAAGAAAAAGATATTTACCGGATAGATCATTATCTTGGAAAAGATATGATTCAAAATATTATGGTACTTAGATTTACAAATTCCATATTTGAATCCATATGGAACAATAAATATATAGATAATATACAGATTTCACTGACTGAGAAATTAGGGGTAGGAACAAGAGGAGGATATTATGAGCATTCCGGTGCTATGCGTGATATGATTCAAAATCATATAATGCAGATTCTATCCTTGGTAGCTATGGAGCCTCCGGTAAACTTAAAGACTGATTCGATTCGTACAGAAAAGCTTAAGGTTATTGAGGCCATTGAGGAAATTACTCCTGAATTTCTTAGAGATAACCTTGTATTTGGACAGTATGGTAAGGGTGTTATAGATGGTAAACCTGTAGTTGGATATCGTGAGGAGGAGAATGTACCGAAAGATTCAGGAACAGAGACCTTTGTGGCCCTAAAGCTTCATATAAATAATTTTAGATGGGCAGGGACTCCCTTCTATATTAGAACTGGAAAGAGACTTGGTAGTTACGGAGCTGAGATAGTTATCCAATTTAAGAATATGCCTAATCTTTTGTATTTTAATGATAATAATATTCAGGAACCTAATCTTTTAGTTATAAGGATACAACCCAGTGTAGGGGTGTTTTTCCAATTTAATACCAAGGATTTTATCTCACATCATGGAATAGTTCCAACTAAGATGGATACCAGTTATGAAAGTCCTTATCAAGGAAATACACCAGAAGCATATGAAAGATTAATATATGACATATTAAGAGGTGACTCTACCTTATTCTCAAGATGGGATGAGGTCGAAGCCGCTTGGACAGTTGCTGATAAAATAATCGGCTATCGTGAGCAAAGTAAGGTCAAGTTTCCTAATTACGATGCAGGTTCCATGGGACCGATTAGGGCTACCACCCTATTAGCTAAAGATGGTAGAGAGTGGTGGAATATCTAGGCTTGATAGAAGTGGTTATTGATGTCTTGTTGAGGTTGGTATACAGCCAGAAGAACTAGGAGGGAAAAGCTATGATTATAAATACAGATTCCATGCAAATAATTGATATATCCATGCCAATATCTTATTCCATGCCGGTATATAAGGGAAGAGAATTTAAAAGACCTATCATAAGTATAGACGGTGATTTTTCCACTGGTTCAGCCTATGAGACTAGGTTAGAGATGAATCTTCATACTGGAACTCATCTTGATACTCCCAAGCATATGATACCAAGTGGCTATACTTTAGAAGAACTGAATATATCTAAGGTTATTAAAGCCTGTAAGGTTTTTGATCTTACTAGTGTAAGGGAGAAAATAACTGATAAGGATCTTATGGGATTGCCTATAAATGAAGGAGATTTTATCCTATTAAAGACTAGAAACTCTTATGAAGATATTCTTGAAGGAGATTTTGTTTATCTAGATATGTCAGGAGCTGACTATCTAAGAAAACTAAAAATTTCAGGTGTAGGTATAGATTCTCTAGGTATAGAGAGAAATCAGCCAAACCATGAAACCCATATAAGCTTGTTTAATGCTGACATAATGATACTTGAGGGAGTAATTCTTAAGGATGTAGAGGAGGGTGAGTATCTCCTTAATGCAGCACCTATATTTATACCAGGAGCTGAGGCGGCTCCTGTGAGGGCCTATTTATTAAAGTAGAGAATAGATAGTAAAGGAATATATACACACACATAAAACTAATAATAAAAGGAGGAAGTACATGAGTGAGTATATTAACAACAGAGAATACAGGCAAAGGGTTTTAAAAGAATTAATTATGGAGCTTCACGATGGTAAAACAGTTGAGGAGGTTAAAGAGAGGTTTGCTAAGCTAATTGAGGGGGTATCAGCCACTGAAATCTCCGCCATGGAAAATGAACTGATTAAAGAAGGCTTGCCTATAACAGAGGTTCAGAGACTCTGCGATGTTCATGCAGCAGTCTTTAAAGGAACAATTGAGGAGATTCACATGCCTGATGATCCTGCCAAAATACCAGGTCATCCTATCCATACCTTTATAATGGAAAATAGGGCACTAGAGCGTCTAATGGACAAAACTATTAAGCCTCTTTTAATTGAATTTGAGGAAAATGATAGGCCTTCTATAAGACAAAGTCTTATAGAAGAATTCACCAAGCTTTATGAAATAGACAAGCATTATATAAGGAAAGAAAATCTTTTATTCCCCTTCCTTGAAAAGTATGAGATTACTGGTCCTCCTAAGGTGATGTGGGGTGTTGATGATGAAATCAGAGAAGACCTAAAAAATATACTATCATTACTAAAGGATAATGGAAATGATAGTAAAGAAATTACAACTAAGGCATATGCTGCAATAGAACGGGTTAACGAAATGATATTTAAGGAGGAAAGCATACTACTTCCTATGGCTAAGGATACATTAAGTGAAGATGAATGGCTAAAGATAGGCAAGGAAAGCCATGATCTGGGTTATTGCTTATATGAACCGAAAAAAGAATGGAAGCCCGTAAGAGTTAATATTGAAGAAAAGGCTAAGCAGGATGGTGAGACCCCTACAGGTGATGGATACATTAACTTTGAAACAGGTATCCTTAAAAAAGATGAATTAGAGGCTATGCTTAATACATTGCCTGTGGATATTACCTTTGTTGATAAGGATGGACTAGTAAAGTACTTCTCCCATGGGCCTGAGCGTATCTTCCCAAGAACAAAAGCAGTCATTGGAAGGGAGGTAGGAAACTGCCATCCACCAGCCAGTGTCCATATTGTTGAAAAAATAGTTGAGGACTTAAAGAATGGTGTAAAGGATCATGAGGATTTTTGGATTAAGATGGGGGATAAATTTACCTTAATTCGTTATTTTGCTGTTAGGGACCAGGAAGGCAATTTCCTGGGAACCTTAGAATTCACGCAAAACATAGGGCCAATACAGGAAATCAAAGGAGAAAAAAGATTACTATCTGAATAATAATCTCTAAAGTCCGTAGAAAGCTAAGGATTTTATTCAAATTTATGTAATTATGTGTGATTGACTTTGATATACTTTAACCCTATGATTATATATGGTTGCTTAATTTTATTAATCATAGAGTCAAGTCAAAACATAGCTTTCATCGGATAGAAAAGGAGAAAAGTATATGAGCAATATAAAGATTATTTCAGATAGTACATGTGATTTATCCAAAGAATTAGTGGAGGCTTATAATATAAGTATAATACCATTAATGATTTCCCTAGGTGAGCTTACGAAAAAAGATGGAAAAGACCTATCTCCAGAGGAAATATATTCTTGGTCTGATGAAACTGGTCAAACCCCAAAGACAGCTGCACCGACCATAGGTGATGCTATCGAATTCTTAGAACCCTTTATAAAGAAGGATTTAGAAATTATATTTTTTGGTATATCCGAAGTAATGTCAGGAACCTGTAACATCATGAGACTAGTGGCCGAAAATCTGGGTTACAAAAAGCTATATGTGGTAGATTCCAAAAGCCTATCTACTGGAATAGGGCTTCAGGTACTTAGGGCAGCTAAACTAGCTAGAAGAGGCGCCACAGTACAGGATATCCTAGAAGACAATAAGAAGATTAAGTCTAAGGTCAGGGCTAGTTTTGTCGTGGATACCTTAACCTATCTTCACCGTGGAGGAAGGTGCTCTAGTGTAGCTGCCTTACTTGCAAATACTATAAAGCTTAAGCCAGAGATACTTGTAATCGATGGGAAAATGGGTGTGGGTAAGAAGTACAGAGGTAATATCAAATCAGCCTTACTTAAATATGTTAAGGATCAAAAGAAACAGATGGTTTTAGCAGATTCGGACATGATATTTATTACCCATTCAGGATGTGACTTAGAGGTTATTGAAGAGGTTAAAAAGTTTATCCAAGATTTGAATGTGTTTAATGAGATTCATGTAACTCGGGCTGGTGGAGTAATATCTAGCCACTGTGGACCTAACACCCTAGGGGTTCTATATATAAGTAAATAGATAACTTGAATTAGTTAGGCAATATTTATGCCTAGGAATACGGCGAACTAAGTCGTCTAATAAAAAAATGGTCCTTATGGCACGGTTATAGGAGTGTATGAATACAACTACAACCGTGCCTAGGTCCGTGCATAAGATGGCTTAGGTGATGTAAACATATATACATATGACATGAATGGAAATAAGCTTGCAACTACTTAAACTACTTATAGCTACAAGATAGTGATAATATTAGAAGAGGGACATATAGTTATTGAACAAATAGGAGTATACTTAATCAGAAAATCAGATAAAAACTCTGATTAATAAAAAAGTGTAAAGACTTTACACTGCGTTTTATAAAGAGGAGGAGAAAACAAATGAAATATTTTGGAATGATTTTAATATCCACGATTTTGCTTATTTTTACTTTTACAGGGTGTACGAATAAAAATTCTACCGAGAAAACGGATACTACTAAAGAAACGGATACCGTTGAAGAAAGGGATACTACTGAAGAAACAGATACCTCTGAAGAAATAGATACTTCTGAGGAAATAGATACTGCTGAAGAAACGGATACTGATGAAAATTCGGAGGAATATAATGGGTTGGATAGTCAATTTATAGTTTATGAGAATAAGAAGTTTGGATTTTCACTAGAGTTTCCAATTAGCTGGGGTGATAACTATATTATCAAAGAAAATGAAGATTATATTGAAATAAATTTTGTTGGTGATAGTGAAACGAGCAAGAATTATTATGAAGAATCATCTCAGATTAACGGACTTACAATGTTTTATATCGGAAGTGAAGATTTTATTAACGACAATATATTTTTAGATAGTGTTCGAGAAATAGGAAGAGCAAATGATATTAGCTATTATTATTTTACAGACACTGATTATCCCTTAAGTGCTTTAATCAATGATTATATAAAAGATGACAACGAGAAAAAATTAGCAGCGGATGATTACATAATAGCAAAAAAGATGACTGAAGACATAGAGAATATTATTGATACATTTAAATCTATCGAATAAACTAAGGTTTGATATAAGAAAATCATGTATGCATCCGGTCATATGATATATGAGATTAATCATATGAACTATATATTTGGTACGTTTTCTCTCAAATTTTAAAGTTGATTTTTTGAAGGATTTGATATGCCATCCTATTTTGAAGTGTATGATGGATATATCATTAATTGGGTAAAAGAATCGGTATCATCTATGCTTATACAAAATCTGATTTGGAATAGAAATAATTTGATGATGGAATCGGAGGAGCTTGTGATTCTAGAATAAAGTGGACAATATGCGCTTAATTAGGTATATTAAGTTATAACAATATCTTAGAAATGGAGAAAGGTGCATATCATATGAAACTAACAAGTGAACAGTTAAAGAAGATTTATTACGGAGCATATAGTATTTGTGAAACTGAAGATGGATATTTACAATCTTATCAGTATACACAGCAGCAGATGGAGTATTTCAAAGATGTTTCTGAATTCTGGTATGACAGGTGTAAGGCCTCCAGTGCAAAAACTCTTGAGTTTACTACAAGTGCAACTGAGTTTTCCTTGGAGTATAAAATTATATGGGTTGGGTCAGAGGATTCTATTGAACTTTCTGTTGATGGATTGATAACAAAAATATATTACATAAGGGATTTGCAGAAGAAGGGGAAAATATCCTTTGAAATGCCTGCTGGGAACAAGAAAGTCATAGTTTATTTATCTGCTGATGCAACCATTCTGATACGTAATTTTGAGATTAATGGGGATGTATTTCCTGTTAAAAAAAATGAGAAGGTTTTGTGGTTGGGAGATTCCATAACTCAAGGTTTTGGTCCACTACGTTCCGCACATACCTATGTTAGTGTAGCAAATCGCCTACTTAACTACGATATTATTAATCAGGGAATTGGCGGATACATATATGATAAGAACGTACTTGTTAATATGGAAGGCTATTCTCCTGATAAAATCATTATATCTTTGGGAACAAATCAATATGGAACAGAGAGTATGAAGGATGTTGAGGAATATTACGAAAGATTATCAGAAGTTTATGGTGATAGGCCAGTACTCTGTATCACACCAATCTGGAGGGGAGATTGGGATTCACCTGAAGGAGAACAAGTGCTTGCTAAGTTCTGTCAAAAGATTAAGGATATCTGTGCAAAGTATTCTAATATTACTGTAGTAGAGGGTTTTAAACTTGTGCCCCATATGTCAGAATATTTTCTAGACAATCTTCATCCAAATGCCCTTGGTTCAGAAATATACGGTAGAAACCTTGTGTTAGCAATTAAGGAGGCTGGGTTTTAAGTCTTTCATATACACTAAATAATATCTTGGACCTAATTTTACCTAGACCGTACGGATAGAACCTTACAAATCCTGACATGGTATAGACGAGTCAATAAATGCTAAATCTCATAAGAGAATAATATACAAGCACTTTTCAGTTTCATTCGAAATTGAGAGGTGCTTTTTTTGCCTGATTTAATTTTTTTTATAATATTTAATTAAATATTTCTTTTTTATAATAGATATTTGCCAAATAGGAAACAATGATAATTACAGCAGATATCTGATTTTGTTTATAAGAGTACTTTTTAAGGAGGTTATTTATGAAGGCAAAGGATAACTTTAATTTCGAGGGAAAGGATAATAAAAGATTAAATAAAACCTGTCCAACCAATAAGGAAGGAACAGCGGCATGGCAGAATTTTGAAGGCTTTTATAAGGTTGACCAGGTTGGAAAGCCCAGTGAAGAGGATGTTATTGATGCTAAGGAATGGGTAGATAATGGAAGTAGACTATAGAAGGAGACAGTAGAATGGCTAAATTAACAATGACAATGGATGGAAATACGGCTGCTGCTTATGTGGCATATGCACTTACAGAGGTTGCCGCCATATATCCCATAACTCCTTCCTCGGGTATGGCAGAATCCACTGATGAATGGGCTGCAAGTGGAAGAAAGAATATATTTGGACAGACTGTAAATGTGGTTGAGTTGCAGTCAGAGGCTGGGGCTAGTGGTACATTTCATGGAGCATTACAAGCAGGAGCCCTATCTACAACATTTACAGCTTCTCAGGGATTGCTCTTAATGATACCAAACATGTACAAAATTGCAGGTGAGCTTCTTCCTGGGGTATTTCATGTTAGTGCAAGGGCTATCGCAACCCACGCCCTAAGTATATTTGGTGACCATCAGGATGTAATGGCTGTTAGACAAACGGGATGTGCAATGCTTGCATCAGGGTCGGTTCAGGAGGTTGCTGATTTGGCTCCTATAGCTCATTTGGCTGCCATAAAAGGACGGCTACCCTTTGTGCACTTTTTTGATGGATTCAGAACCTCCCATGAAATACAAAAGATAGAGCTTTTGGAGTATAAGGATTATAGAGAACTAGTTGATATGGATGCTGTAAGGGCCTTTAAAGATCGAGCCCTTACCCCTAATAATCCTTGCTTTAGGGGCACTGCACAGAATTCAGATATATATTTTCAAGGAAGAGAAGCCGCCAATCAGTTTTATTATGATTTGGTTCCTATTGTAGAAGACTATATGAACAAGTTAGGAGAGCGAACTGGCAGAAAGTATCATCTGTTTGATTATTATGGTAGTCCTGATGCGGAATATATAATAATTGCCATGGGGTCTGTAACTGAGGCCATAGAGCAAACAATTGACTATTATAACAATAGGGGCGAAAAGTACGGTCTTGTTAAGGTTCGTCTATATAGGCCATTCTCAGTACAGCATTTCCTAGATGTAATTCCTTCAAGTGTAAAAAAGATAGCTGTCTTAGATAGAACTAAAGAACCAGGAGCTGTGGGAGAGCCACTATATGTGGATATATGTTCAGCTTTTAAGGATAAGGAAAATCCACCACTTATCGTCGGAGGAAGGTATGGCCTTGCATCAAAGGATACAACGCCAAATCAGATTGCGGCGGTTTATGAGAATCTAAAGCAGGAACAAGCTAAGAATTCATTTACTATAGGAATAATAGATGATATAACTAAGACATCTCTAACAAGTGTAGAAGCCATAGATGTGGAGCCAGAGGATATGAAAGCTTGCCAGATATGGGGACTTGGGTCAGATGGAACAGTAGGTGCTAATCAACAAGCAATTAGAATTATAGGTGACAATTCAGATATGAATGTTCAGGCTTATTTTGACTATGATTCAAAAAAATCAGGTGGAATTACAGTATCTCACCTTCGGTTTTCCGGTCAACCTATACGGTCAACTTATTTGGTCAATCATGCAGACTATGTAGCGTGTCATAATCCTTCTTATGTGAATAAATATGATCTGGTAGAAAGTTTAAAAGATGGAGGTATATTTGTTCTTAACACATTATGGAATGAAGAGGAGCTTGAAGCCCATCTTCCAGCCAAATTAAAGAGAAAGCTTGCTAAGAAGAAGGCCCGGTTTTATACTGTGAATGCCATACAAATTGCTGAAGAAATCGGCCTTGGAAATAGGATAAACATGGTTATGCAAGGAGCATTCTTTAAGCTTACTAAGCTTCTTCCTGAAGAGGTTTATGTTAAAGAGCTAAAGGATGTTATTAAAAAGATGTACGGTAAAAAGGGTGAAAAGATAGTAGCTATGAATCATGAGGCTGTTGATAAAGGAATGGCTGCTATACAGGAGATTAAGATACCTAAGGAATGGAATGATCTTCCTGATGAGAAAGAGGATAAAGTTAAGGAAGCAGAATTTATTAGTAAGATTATGCGGCCAATGACAGAGTTGAAGGGAGGAGAACTTCCTGTCAGTGCATTTTCAGGTATTGAAGATGGGACATTTCCCTCAGGAACTACAGCCTATGAAAAAAGAGGTATTGCTGTTAATGTTCCAGAATGGATAGAGGAACGGTGTATACAATGTAATCAATGCTCTTATGTATGCCCCCATGCGGTTATTAGGCCATTTCTGCTAGATGATGACGAGCTTAGTAAGGCGCCAGAAAGCTTTGTTACCAAGAAGGCTAATGGCAAAGCCTTTGAAGGATTGCATTATAAGATTCAGATAAGTCCCATGGACTGTACTGGCTGTGGTAACTGTGCAGATGTATGCCCTGCAAAGGGAAAGGCTTTGATCATGAAGCCAATTGAAAGTCAATTAGAAATGCAAGTGCCCAACTGGGAATTTGCTTTGAAGAATGTTCGCTTTAAAGAAAATGTTAATTATGGACAATCCTTTAAGGATAGTCAGTTTAAAGAACCATTAATGGAGTTTTCAGGAGCATGTGCAGGATGTGGAGAAACTCCTTATATAAAGTTGGTTACTCAGCTTTTTGGAGAGAGGATGATGATATCCAATGCCACAGGTTGCTCATCTATCTGGGCTTCCTCAGCACCAAGTACCTCATATACGGTTAATAGAGAGGGTAAGGGACCTTCCTGGGCCAATTCATTATTCGAAGATAATGCTGAATATGGATTTGGTATGTATCTTGGAGTAAAACATATTCGTAACAAGCTGGAAGAGAATATGAGAAAGCTAAATGGAATGAATGTGGAAGATAGGGTGAAGGAGGCTTTACACGACTGGATTCATTACAAGGAGGATGGAGAGCTTTCTAAAGAAGCAAGCAAAAAGGTGCTAGAAGCTCTTGAGGACTTTTCTTCAACCGATATAGAGATTGTACAATTAGTTAATGAAATCAAGGAAAATAAAGACTATCTTAATAAAAGATCCGTCTGGCTTGTTGGCGGTGATGGATGGGCTTATGATATTGGCTATGGTGGCTTAGACCATGTCCTAGCTTCCGGTGAGGACGTAAATGTACTTGTATTTGATACTGAGGTATATTCCAATACAGGTGGCCAGGCATCAAAATCAACACCAACGGCAGCAGTAGCAAAGTTTGCCGCATCTGGTAAGAAACAGGGCAAGAAGGACCTTGGAAGAATGATGATGACTTATGGGAATATCTATGTGGCCCAAGTCGGTATTCATGCAAATAATACCCAGCTTATAAAAGCACTTAGAGAGGCTGAAAGCTATAAAGGGCCTTCACTTATAATATGCTATTCACCATGTATAAATCATGGGCTTAGAGAAGGCATGGGACGTAGTATGGCTAATATTAAGTGGGCTGTCGAGTCAGGGTATTGGCACCTTTATAGATACAATCCTATGCTCAAAGAGGAGGGTAAGAATCCATTTATACTTGATTCTAAGGAGCCTACTGAAAGCTTTCGTGATTTCTTAATGGGCCAGGTTAGGTATACTTCCTTAATGAAGGCATTTCCAGATGTTGCAGAGGAACTATATTTAAGTGCAGAAAGACAGGCTAAAGAAAAATATGCAATATACAAGCAAATGGCTACTGGAGAACCAATAAATATAGACTAATATATCAGTATTAGATTATTTAATAGTTTATTTAAAGGTAAGTTGGGAAAGCGATATCTTAATATTGCTTTCTGACTTACCTTTATTATATTGTATTTGATTGATTCAAGAATTAATTAGGTGGGAGATATTTTGAATAAGTTATTCAATATGAAGCATTAGATTGTTTGGTAGTATATACATCATTTTCATTTAATGATATATCTCTTACAAATCATGGCGCAACTGGGATACTTATCTAATATTTACAAATTAATAGTCTTTACATGGTGCAATATGGCTATATTTCAATTAATTACATATGCCTAATTCAATAATCTATATATAATTATTTTGGTTTTACTGATATAATTATATTGGCTAGTAAGTTTATATGAAATAGCCTTAATACTATTATAAAGGGGTGGCATTATTGCATATGATGCAATCTTTAAGAAGCAGAACAAGTTCTGTAAAAGAAGTAGGAATTGAAATTGTTTATAGGTTAGGTTTTAATAACGCCCTCTATAGCATAGAATGCTTTAGAAGTGGTGGAAATGTAAATGAAAAAAATGATTATTGTTTAGTAGAAAATTTTACGGATGATGAGGGAGAAGCAGAGCTTTTTCTAAAGAGATTAGTTAAGGGAAAGGTATTCCCAGTACATATTAAGGAATTGGTTGAGGATTTTTTCAATTAGTTCAAAAGCTTATACATATGAAAGCTAAAGAGACTATCTAAAAACATATACAAGGAGAATCAATTAAATCCTTAATGTTTTTAGATAGTCTACTTTATTATGTCAATATTTTTTATCTTGAGCAGTTTATGATTTATAAGTTGTTTTAATTCTAGTTTATGTATATTTAGAATGAACTGAGGAAAATATAGATATATAGATTTGTTCTGATTTTTAGATTAGAAAGAAGGATAATATGGAGAACAGGATTAATTCAACTTGGCTTAAGGAGTTGTTTTCCAAAAGTGGCGATGTGCTTGTAAGACCTATTAAAATTAATCAAAATAATATAAGTGTGCATTTATTTTGTGTTGATGGGCTTATTAATCAAGCTTTATTTGATGAAGCTGTATTTAGGTCTTTAAAGTTTGATCCATATTTAGCTCACTGTAGCACGGAACGTCAAATGATGGATTATTTACAAGAGGGCGGAGCCTATCATGTATTTACCATTGAAGAAGATGACTATGAGCTTTTGATAAAGTATGTTCTTAGTGGCATGGTTGCACTGATTTTTGATGCTGAGGAAAAGGCAATTGTATATGATATTCGTATGTTTGAGAAGCGTTCTATCCAGGAGCCAACTGAGGAAAATGTAATGAAGGGCTCTAAGGAATCTTTTATAGAAGTCATGCGTATGAATACGGCCTTGATCCGTAGAAGAATAAGGTCTGAGTACCTAGTAGTTGAGACTCACAGTGTTGGAAGGCTTTCAAAAACAGATATAGCATTAATCTATATAAGTAATATCGCAGATGCTTCTATTGTTAATAAAATACGTGAGACAATAAATAAGATTGATATAGATAATTTGTCTACTCCCGCATTTATTGAGGAATTCTTAATAGAGAATAAGCATAGTATCTTTCCTCAGATTATGTATACTCAAAGACCTGACCGGGTCGCTGCGAATTTATCTGACGGTAGAATTGCACTGGTAGTAGATGGTATTCCATTTGCCTATATTCTTCCCTGCCAGCTACCAATGCTTATGCAATCTCCAGATGATTATGCTAACCATTTTTTGATTGGATCATCCTTAAGAATTATCCGCTATCTATCCATGATAGTTACTTTGTTTTTACCTGCATTCTATATTGCAGCGACTACCTTTCAAAGTCAAATGCTACCAGTACAATTAGCTTTGTCTACCCAGGCTGCCAAGCAAAACGTACCATTTTCCTCTGCATTTGAGGTGCTTGGATTATTAATAGCATTTGAGATTCTCATAGAGGCTGGGCTACGATTGCCCAAGGCTGTAGGTACAGCTATGTCGATTCTTGGAGGCTTGGTGGTAGGACAATCAGCTGTTTCAGCAAATTTAATTTCACCAGCGGTGGTGGTAATTGTTGCCCTGGCTGGAATATCAGGCTTTATTATGCCCAATCAAGACTTGAGTAGCGGTGTAAGACTTATGAGATTTTTTCTTGCTATTTTAGCATCTTTAGCAGGTTTTTTTGGTTTGGTTATTGGCATAATTGTATTAATTACTCATTTGTGTAGTCTCAATAATTATGGAACAGCTTATCTATCTCCATTTGTTGACGTTGAAGAACGAAATATAAAGGATACCCTATTTAGGTTTCCGATTAAATATTTCAAGACCCGGCCTGAGGATATAGTCCATCTTAATAGAACTAAGCAAGGTAATGGTAATGAAAAACAAGGATAGGTTAAGAAAATATGAAAGGATATGTACTAATATGAAGAAGCTGGTTTTAATTCTATTTGCCTTTCTCCTATCTGGCTGTAGCCATGATATGAATCGTAGAGAAATTGACGAGATAAATTTTGTTCATGTGATGGGGATTGATTATTCGAATGGTGAATATACCCTGACTGCTATATATAGTTCTAGTCAGGGGGCAGACCCCGAAGGGGGAGGAGGAGATGAGGAAAGCTCTCAGGGTAGAGGAGCAAGTCCATTTGAAGCTTTTCAGGATTTACGACTAAAGAATAAAAAGTCCTTATCTATTGCCAATACAGGCTGCTTTATTATTGGAGACAGTGCTGCAAAGAAGGGGATTGATACTTGTGTAGATTTTCTTTCACGGGATGAGACTGTCAAGATGGAAGCTTTATTATTTATATGCAAGGATGTTAAGGCAAGTGATTTTATTAATGATAGTATGGATAGGGGGCAAGTTGTTCATGAGGATTTAGAAGCAGTAGAACAAAAGCAAAAAGAGCTTGTTACAAGAAATGATAATACCTTAGTCAATATATTAAACGATATAGAAAATGAAATGACCAGCTTGCTTATACCATATCTTATAGCAGAAGAAAATGCCTTCTTGCTTAAAGGTTATGCAGTCTTTGATAAACTTATATTAGTTGATTATCTTGATATGAACACCTCTTCAGGAGTTAATTTTTTAAAGAATATAATCAGGGCATATCCTATATATCTTGATGATGGTATAGGCTTATCTGTAACCTATTCTAAGAGTAAGCTAAGGTCAAATATTGAAAATAATCAAATTGAGGTTGAAATACATTTGGATTTTGAAACTATGGTTAAGGAGATTAATTCAAGCGAAAATATATTTGATTTTAAGACCTTAGAAGAACTTACTGAAAAACAGAATGATTATATACTTGATATAGTAAGAAAGGCCACTAACTATTCAATTGAAACAGGTAGGGATATTCTTCAGCTTTCTCGTTTGATTCAAAACCAACATTCTAAAGGATGGGAGAAATATGAGGAGGACTGGAATAGTAGGGTTTCTGAAGTCCAATATAGTTTTTTAGTTAATTCTAAAGTTTCTAAGTCCTTTATTCTAAGAAGTGGGAGGTAGGCGGAATATGATTTATATTTTCGGAGGGTTATTAATCATATCCTTTATAAAGCAAAGAGATGTATTATTAGAAAAAAAGATGCATATGGGATTGTTCTTGGTCTTATCAGTATGTGGAATAGCCATAGGAGCAGTCTATAATATCTTCCCATATATTCCAAGCATTGCTTATGTATTGGAAAAATATTTGAAATGAGGTAGCTATATGAATAAACCTTTAACTATGCGACAGGTAGTTTTGACATATCTCTTTATATCCCTATCTCCAGTTTTAAGGCAGATACCCACAGCTTTAGCAGGAGAAGCAGGTAGAAGTGGCTACCTAAGTCCATTTTGGTCTGCCTTAGCTATATTGCCACTTGCATCCATAATTCTTTTATTAATTAAATCATATCCTGGTCTAAATATATATGAAATCATGGTCGAGCTCCTAGGTAAGTTTATAGCAAAGGGAGTGCTAATTCTTTATATATTTTGGGTTTTGTTTTTTCTTTCAGCAAAGTTAAATGCTTACTCCCTAATCTTACAGTTTACCCTTATGCCAAAGACCAAGTCGAATTATTTTATTCTAATAATGTTTGCCTTGGTATATTATGCCCTGTATAGGGGGACTAGGACTATATTTAGGTTTGCGGAATTTACCCTAGGTCCTATTATATTCTTAATTAGCATTATATTTATTTGCTCGATTGGAAATATAAGAACAGATTATCTTTTGCCTGTTACTAGTAATAATTTACCTGCAACAATTAAGGCTTCAAAAAGTGTAATTGCTGTTGGGGGCAATTTAATAATAGCTTTATTCTTTGCAGACGAACTAGCTATATCAATTTCAAATAAGCAAAAAAGGAAGTTTTATTTTGCCACAGTCGGGTTTGTCGGTATAAGTTTTTTAATAACTGTATTCACATTTGGTATAACTGGACCAAGCCTGACGGCAACCCTGCCTTTTCCTTTTTATATTACAGTAAAAAGCCTATCTTTTTTTAATGTGTTTGAACGATTTGAAGTAATTGTAACCTTACTATGTGTCTTGTCAGATTTTGTTACTATATGTATTATGTTTCTGCTTCTTATGCGTCTTATTCAGTGGCTATTTGATATTGTGAAAAGAGAATATTTATTTTTACCTTTGGCTGTGATAGTATATTATCTTACCTATTTAGTAAGTAGTACACAATTCGAATATGATTTTTTATATAGGTATCTAATCGTAAACCTAAACCTTGTTTTTCAATATTTAATTCCATTAATATTAGGCTTACTATGCTTAATTAAGGGCAATAACATGAGGAAAAAACAATATTAGATAGGCTGATTGAACTAGCTGCAGTAGACCTATATATGCTTAGGACTATACTTTTATTCATATATATGTATACCTATATCCTCGTCCGTATAATCGTAAATCTGATGTTTTATATAATCCTCTGCAGCTGGGTCAATGAATCCATATACTCTGTGATATTCCTTGGTTTCAGGATCCTTGACAGTTTCGCAACGATTTTTATAAAGGAAGAGCACTAAATCATAACAATCAATCCAAATTTCGCTGATACTATCTTTTTGTGATTCATCAAAGATTAATTGTATTCCAAAATGTAGATGGGGGGTGCGTATATTATTTGCATTTTCCTTACTACTGTAGCCAGTTCTTCCAAGATAACCAATTACATCACCTGCCTGAACAACACTTCCTTCCTCAAGAGATTTGTTATAGGGAAAGTTTTGTCTTAGATGGGCATAGTAATAGTATCTTTTCTTGTCAAAGCTACGTATTCCAATTCTCCAGCCCCCATATTGGTTCCATCCAAGTGCCTCCACATAACCGGATTCTACTGCTATAACTGGAGTTCCGACTTGGCCCATCATATCGTGTCCCAGGTGCTTTCTTTTAAAACCATAGCTTCTAGACACACCAAAATCGTCAAAATGACTATATGGATAGTTTTTTGCCAAGGGAAGAAAGGCCTTAAGCCCGTACTTTTCCTCCCAATGCTTAGCTCCTTCGGCTGACTCGTCTGCAACTTCTATTTTATATTCACCCACCATTCCTCCAAGAACAGCAGAGTAAGCTTCTAGATAATAATCATAATATTTCATGTCTTTTGTTAAGTCATCCATGGTTTTTTCTTTTGATATAAGCTTATTAGCCAAATCATTCATATGGCTTTCCTTATATCTCGAGAAATCTCCACCATATCTTGCCCCCAAATATGCCAACAGCTCAATCCAGTTTAAATGAACATCACTATCAACTGTATCTATATCGTATTTGTATGCATGATCAAGTGCTTTTTTATTAACATCGAAACTGACCCATTTTATAAACTTTTTTTCTGTATCGGACCTACTAGTATACATGGCTGCTTCCTGGTCTAGTCCCTGTTTTATTAGTACAGATGAAAAAATAAGTAAGAGGATTAGTTCGCATACAACTATATGCTTGGCTTTATATTTTCCTAACATAGATAAGTTATCTCCAACTTAAAACTCGTAATATCTTATGAGTTTTAAGTGTCTTTCATTCCCCTTATTCAAAAATGTCATTTTTATATTTACTATGGTATTTTAGGTATATGTTTATATCATCCTTAGTATTATCAAATGTGGCAAGAACCACCTCATTAATATCTTTTACCCCCTTTTGTCTTAGCTTATTACTTAGCCAAGCTTGGTCCTTACCTGTACTTTTCAAATTACCATCCATGACTCTACCATCAATTATTATATTTGCCATTGGTATTGGTTGAACAGGTTTAATATTTAAATCTTCAGGAACAAGAGGTCGTTTATTAGACACAGGGTGAATGCTAAGCTTTCCATTACTTTCTAGAATTATAGTATGAATATCTTCTAGGTCAAAATATCCCATTACCCTACATTCTGATAATAATTCTCCTATATCAATCTTGGCTTCTAGCATATTCTTTTCATAGAGCTGACCATCCTGATATAATAATAAGGCCTGACCTTGAAAAAATCTTCGCAGAATAATTGACTTACAAGTCAGGTAATTTATGGTTAAGGTAAAAAAGGAGAGTAGGGTCATGGATAATAAAGGTTCAATAATATTGTCAGTAGACATAGCCGCTATTTCACCTGCTATGGAGCCGATAGCTATACTGCTAATATAGTCGAACATGCTTAGCTGGGCCATCTCCCTATTTCCTAAAACCTTTGTAAGAACAAATAAAGCACTTAATGATACAAGTGATGAAATCAACACCTTACCTATATCCATATATTTCCTCCTAAGCCGATAAAATCATAATTTCTTATTCTTAGGATTTACAAATGATATAAAATTATTACTTATAAATATATATTTGAATACTTTTATATTTTTTTAGCATAATAAGTATGATGAATTACTTGGAAGTTTAGTTAGTTGTGAAACTCTCCTTTACTTTATGTTCTAGTGTAAGTTTAACAAACCGTCGCAGGCACGCTTTCGCTACCTTCGCCTCGTAGCGATACATAAGCTGCCAAAGTGCGACAGCTTATGTACCGACGGTCTCAGAGTACCTGCTTGTGGTTCTTGTTAAACCTACACAAGAAACAAGGGTTTTGTGAGTTTTGCAATTACCTATCTTGAAGTTTATGAAAGGAGATTTGTATGAAAGCATATGTGGATCAAGATGGTTGCATAAGCTGTGGCTTATGCATAGAAATATGTCCGGAGGTATTTAGTTATAATGAGGATGAGCTTTCTCAACCTATAGAGGGAGATATACCTAAGGATGCTATAGAACGTGCGCAGGAAGCTAGGGATGGTTGTCCTACTAGCGTAATAAGTATTGAGGAATAAATTTAGAATTAACAAAATGTGGATATATTTTATTAAAAGCACTTAGGGACACAAAATTTTAGTGTCCCTTACACAGCTTTTATTAATGTCTTATTAATATAGTCAATAATTCTAACTGGGCCCTCTAGAAGCTCCCTTCCGACATAAAGTGACCTGTCTGGCCTAATCATTATTGCCCATTTAATTAGTGAAAGGCTTCCGTTTGTGATTTCAATTCCAGTAATACACCTAGGATGAACACAGGATCCATCATTAAAATATAAGGCCTCACCAGGCTGTGGAAAGACAGGCCTATGAGTGTGTCCTGTTATTATCATTTGATTGTTTTTTTCTGACCAATCTGCAAGTCTTTTTTCTACCTTACTTTTTTTTTCTGAATTTTTAGCTGCGCTAGTGGGATTTCTTATACCTATGAGTTCTAATGGTCTCCATAAGTACCTTACTAAAAAACGGGATAACCTCCAAAAACCATCATTCAATAAATCACCCTGATGACCATGGGTTAGAAATATCTGATAGGGTGTATTTTGATATTCAAGAATAAGTCCTTCTTGTATCTTAATATTAGGGAAAAGTGGTATGTTTGAATTCGTGGCTTCGCAAAAAAAGGAGTTACATTTTGTTTTGGAGTACTTTGGATCCCTCTTTACCATGTCATGATTACCGTAAAGCATATAAAATCTATTGCTTTTATAAAACTGTGACATTAGCCAAAAGGCATCACTATGGGTATCTATGATGTCATCAATACTACGATTCTCCCACAATTCATCTCCATCACCCAGCTCAATATAGGTAAAATCTCTTTCATAATAGTATTGTAGTGCTGCAAAGAATATATTTTGATTATATGAAAAATTGTCTGCCCAGCCTCCATCTCCTCTATGGCAATCACTCATAATAATAAATCTTGAATAATCATTAAAGGGGATTCTTGGGGAAGAGGATAGTACTTGTGATAAACGTTTGTTTACACTCATATACTCACTCCTCTCCCTTGTAATCCTCATTTGATAAAAATTCTTTTATTATGTTATAGGATTCAAATACCTGGTATGGTTTACCTACACTCATAATCTTATTGTACATTTGAGGTGACTGCTGTTTAACATAGCTAAGTTTATCAAGAGTACTTACATAGGACTGGGTAAGTTGATTGTATGCATCACAATATGAACGATTATTCCGTTGCATTATACTTGTTGTTAATTTGTTTCTTGTAAATGGTTGCTGGTTATGAGGTTTATCAAAATGTACATAGACCCTTCTTCCTCTGATTGCATATTCTCCATCTTTATACCCGGCCTCCTGTAAGCCAATTACAAATGCTTCAGCCATTTGTCTATCATATAAATCTAAAATAATTTCCATAGTAAGCTCAGAGGGTTGAGAAAACTCAGCTAATTTAAATCCTGTAAGCCACCAATGGTGGGCGGATCTTGTAAATAATAGATTACCATTTTTTCTAAAGGCAAAGGACATATCAATCCTATCTTTATCATTTACACATTTATAGAAGGTTCCGTTAAACAAGCCTGGAATATTAAGGTCAGGACCTGTGGTGTAGTATATTCCCACCTCTCCACCGGTAGTCATTCCATATTGTCCTTTCCAAAACTCTATCAGCCATTTCTTACCCTTATACCTAAAGTATATAGGTTCGCAATCTATTATCATACTAAAGGTAGCGGTGGCTTCATCATAAAGCCTACAATAACCAAAGTTTCTTTGCCAGCAATTCATTATAGAGTAGAAGATATCTTGTGACAGATCATAGGCAAAACCAAATGGCTTCAAATCATTATTTAATTCCTCCACCCGTTCTTCTTCGGTTCCTATTACATCAGTAATTGGACGGACTATATATTCTCCACTTTTCTTTTTCTTTTTGCGACGTTTCGCTTTTATTGCAAAGAAAAACAAAAGAATCAATAATATGCTTATAACAAGTACTTTATTTTTCAAATAAAAGGTCCATAAAATAGATATATATGTCATCATTAAATATAATTTTGCAGAATATAAAAGAAACATAGAAATACTCCTTTCTTTATGCTATATATCATCATATTCGCAAGGCAAGTAACTTGTTAAAGTTTGTAGGCATAATTTGGTATATTATGAAGGAAAGAATAGATAATAGTGTTATAAACCTATTTTTAAATTTCTCTTACTATGGTAAAATATTGATACGAGTAAAATTAAGTATTATTTTACATAATGATGAAATCCTATTATTAAATAGATAAAAGCATATAATTAGGGGTCTATTATCTTGGATATAGGTACAAAAGCTACTATATTTCTCCCTAATGCTTGACAATTTTTTAAGTCCGTATTATTATGTTTTAGATATTTACATACTTTATGATGAAATTTGTTAAAAAATAGACTAATATCAGATATAGGAGGATAAATAGTTTTGAAACACTATTTTCATGGTGGTATTCACCCAGCTGATGGAACTGACAAGCTGTTAAGTATACAATCACCTATTCGTTCATATACACCCAAAATTGTAGAGATATCTATGAAACAGTCACCAAGTAGTATCTGTGAACCAGTAGTAAAAGCTGGTGATAGGGTTTTACGTGGTGATCTAATAGGAAAACCACTAGGTTTTGCTGGAGCAAATATTCATGCTAGCGTAAGTGGGAATGTTATTGAAGTGAGGTCAGTTAGGGATCAAGAGGGTAGAGATATAGAAGTTGTAGTTATTGAGTCAGATGGAGAGAGTACAGATATATCAAAACCAACTGATGATTACAAAAGAAGCCTAATTGATCTTTCTTCCTTTGATAGAGAGATGATTATCTCCCGGATGAAGGAAGACGGCCTTGTTGGGCTTGGAGGAGCAGGCTTTCCTACTCATATAAAATATGAGACAAAGGAAGAGATTGAGTGCGTATTAATAAATGCTGCTGAATGTGAGCCCTATCTTACATGTGATCATATGCTTATGTTAGAGCATGGCTATTCTATTATTAATGGAGTACTCTTATTTATCAAGGCTTCAAATGCCCAGAAGGCTATTATATGCTTTGAGGATAATAAGCAGGAAGTAGCAAAGAGTTTAGAAGAGATTATTTCAGGTAAAGGACTTCCTATTGAGATAAAGATACTTGCCACAAGATATCCCCAGGGAGGAGAGCGGCAGCTTGTTGAAGCTGTTATGGGTATGGAAGTACCAGCAGGGGGCCTACCAGCAGATATAGGGATAATTATTAATAACGTAGGTACTGCCAAGGCTTTAGCAGATAGTGTATTTGCTAATGAACCCTTGATAAGCCGGGTGGTTACAATTACCGGCAAGGTAAAAGAGCCATGTAATTATATGGTTCCTATTGGGACTAGGTTTAGTGAATTAATTGAAATGTCAGGTGGATTTACTGCTAGAACTAACAGAGTAATAGAAGGAGGTCCTATGACAGGTCACTGCCTTTATCTTGGTGCTAGTCATGAAGATATAGATGAAAGTGTATCAAAGATCACTTCTGGATTAGTAATATTAGAGGATGAAGCAAAGATTGAATCTCCCTGTATCCGGTGTGGTGAATGTGAGAGAGTGTGTCCTGCTGGACTTGCACCCTTTAAAATAGACTTTGCAGCATTAGAAAATGATATCTCATTATGTGATAAGCTTTATGCAACTGAGTGTATTAGTTGTGGTAGCTGCTCTTATGTCTGCCCTGCAAAAAGGGAGCTGGCATATCGAATTACGGAAGCTAAGACAGAGATTTATAGGCTGAGACGAGAGAGGAGTAGTAGATAATATGAAGCTTAAGGTTGGTAAGGAATTACATGGGGTCAGTCCCCATATTGTAATGAAGAGGTCAACCAAGGAAATAATGGAGGATGTAATTCTTGCTTTGGTTCCAGCCTTACTGGGATCCGTATATTTTTTTGGAATAGATTCATTAATACTAGTTATGACAGCTGTTGTTACCTGCTTATTATCTGAGTATTTATGGCAGAAAATAAGAAAGGAAGACTTAACAGTTAATGACAGGAGTGCTGTTGTAACAGGAATATTATTAGCCTTTAATGTACCTTCTACTACTCCTATATGGGTAGTAATGATTGCGTCGGTATTTGCTATAGTAGTAGTTAAGCAGTTTTTCGGTGGAATTGGAAGTAATTTTGCCAATCCAGCATTAATGGGAAGGGCTTTACTTTTGTTTCTCTGGCCTGCCTCTATATCAAATTATGTAACCACATATCATGAAGGTGTAGATGCTATGAGTTCTGCTACGGTTTTAGGACTATATAAAAGCGGGGCTACAATAAGCCAGTATTCAAAATGGGACATGTTTATAGGAAACATACCAGGATGCTTAGGTGAAACTAGTGCATTACTATTACTTATTGGATTTGCTTATTTATGCTATCGTAGAGTGGTTAATATAGGGGCAACAGGAGCTTATATATTAACAGTTTTACTGGTAACCTTCGTATTCTCAAATGAGGGTATGTTTAGAGGTGACATATTAACGAATCTCTTATCAGGTGGACTAATACTTGGCGCTTGTTTTATGATGACAGATTATGCATCAGTTGCTCCAAGGGTTAAGCTGGCCTTGGCTATTATCGCTGGACTTACAACAGGTATAATTAGGGTCTGGGGTATGCTACCCGAGGGTGTAAGTTATGGAATACTTGTAGCCAATTGTTTATCCGGCTTAGTGGAGATGATTTTTAAGCCTCATATCTATGGTGTAAAAGTAAAGAAAAAAAGCTAGACATTATAAACTAATAAATTAATATAAAGAGAGAGGGATAATTATGAAAGATAATAGGATAAAAGGATAAAAGGTATAATTGCTTTAGCCGTTGTTACAATAATTGCATTTGGCGTAATATACGGTAGTAAGATATTAGTTAAGGATGATGGGGCCAATAATGATGATAAGGCTCAGGAGGATGTTCAAGGAGCTATAGAGGTGGCTGGTGCGGAAGGTATTGTCTCTGCAAGGGAAATAACCGATGACAGCGGTGCAGTAACTGGATATGCAGTTGTTTCTGAAGCGAAAGGTTTTGCTCCTAAGCCTGTGACTTGGGAAGTGGTTTTCGAAAGCGATGCAAAAACAATTAAGGAAGTAAATGTTGTTAGCCACACTGAGACCCCAGGCTATGGTGCCCTTATGGAGGAGGATAGTTTTCTTTCGCAGTTTGAAGGAATTTCAGCTCCTATCTATCTTACAGGTAAGGCTCCAGTAGCTGAGGCAGGAGATACAGGTCAGGAAGCTAGTCCTGATGCAGCAAATAGTCTCCAGGATGGAATATACAGGGTAGAAGAAGAGGAAGCTGATAACAAAGGATTTCTCTATATGCTTACAATTAAAGTTGAGAATGGTAACATAACTTCTCTTGTGTTTGACTCTATGAATAGAGAGGGAGAATATAAAAGTTATTTGTCAAGTGTCGGTGAATATGTTATGACTGATGATGGTCTTACCTGGAAGGAACAGGCAGATGCACTTGCTAATTATGTTTTGGCTAACCAGTCAATTGAGGGTCTTACTATTGATGAAAATGGTAAAACTGATGTAGTTGCTGGTGTTAGTATAAGTATAGGCAATTTCATAGACCTAGCAGAGAAGGCACTTATAATGGCTGCAAGTGGTGAAGGTGCAGAAAGCACAGGTTCAGACCAAGCAAGTGGCCAAGATGTTGCTAGTGGTGATGTTGGTGAGATTGATGGCATCTCAGGAGCTACAGTTACAACCGATGCTATACTTTCGCTTGTGAATAATGCTTATAAATTTATAAGCGAATATGCAGGTAACTAAACAAGAAAGGAAAGGGCTATGAAAGTAAGATATCCGATGGAAGCATTTGCACTAGCCATGGTGATTTTTTCGCAAAATATGAGGGATGCCTTGATAACGGGTATTCTAATTTTACTCCTTACCACCCTTGGCTTGGTGATTGACCGTTTGTTTGGAAAAACCCTTCCTAAATGGAGTAGGACTGCATGTGTTTTAATACTTATGATTTCCCTTACCTATTCTTTGTTCCAAGTTGTATTGATAGGGGTCTTGGGTTATGAAATTGAGAATACTGCAGCTTTATTTCATATCTTCTTAGGTATCCTTATAGCAAAACATATTATACATTCTGATCCTGATACTGACTATAACCGTCTTTTACTTGAAGGAGCAGGAGCCTTTGCTGGACTTCTTATAATCTCTATTGTAAGGGAGTTTATGACAAATGGAGCAATTTATGGGTTTGAAATAGCAGATTTTGATTTTAAGTCTTATGGATTTTCCCAGGCTATAATGGGCTTTATTCTGACTGGTATTGGGCTTGCTATTCTCAATAGGATTTATTATAAGGACACAGAAACTAGTCAGGGCAGTGAAAGTTTCTATGTTATTTTACCTATTGTTATTTTGCTACAGCCCTTTACAATAGATGGAGTCAATCCAACCATAAGCACTATTATAAATATTGTAATAGTTTTGCTATTAGTATATTCTATAAAAAAGTATCTTGTATTTTCAAGGATAAGCAAGGAGATAAAACATATGCCAGTGGACCTATTATCTACCGGCTTTGTATACATGATCTTATCCATGTTATAATAATTAAAAGAGATTAAATTAAAGGAGCAAGTGTCAAATCATATATTACACTTGCTTCTTAATTATCGTAGGGTGAATATGAAGAAGAATGATATATTTTTATTAAGTGGTATAATTTTGCTAATAGGTATTGCTTTTTTTCTGATGCAATTTTTTAAATCAGAGGGTAGTAGGGTGCTTATTACTATTGATGGTATTGAAGATAAAGTCTTTGATCTTAGTGAGGATGCTATATATAAAATACAGCATGAGGATGGACATTGGAATACTCTTGAGATTAAAGATGGAAATGTAAGTATGATTGATGCTAGCTGTCCTGATAAACTATGTGTAAAGCATAGGAGTATTCATTATAATAATGAAACTATTACATGTTTACCTAACAAGGTGGTACTTAAGATAATAGGTGGAGAAGAAAGTGAACTTGATGCTATCGCCAACTAAATTTTATTAATATACAAAGGAGTTACAATGAATTCAAAAAAAATATCCTTATATGGTATGTTTATAGCATTGGCTTTTATCTTTTCTTATATTGAAAGCCTTATTCCAATCCCCTTTCCAGTACCGGGAATTAAGCTTGGTCTGGCGAATTTGGTTATTATTATAGCCCTATATGGAATAGGTAATAAGGAGGCCTTGGTACTATCTGTAGTTAGAATTGTCTTAGTAGGATTAACATTTCGCAGTCCTTCTACATTATTGTTTAGCTTTGCGGGTGGATTACTAAGCTGGCTCTTAATGGTGATTTTTAGAAAGCTTAAGATCTTTAGTATGGTAGGTGTCAGTATAATAGGGGGTATTGGTCATAATGTAGGCCAGATTAGTGTGGCTATATTATATGTAAATAATCCTGGTTTGATTTATTATCTACCACTATTAATGATTTCAGGACTTGTTAGTGGGACTTTAATCGGTATTTTGGGGGCAGTAACAATTAATAGACTTCAAAAGTTTCTAAAACATCATATTAAATAATCAAGCCATATCTGCACTTTGTTAAAATAATTAATAAATATCTATAAATATGGAAAAAATATATTAATCGAAATGCACTATATTTTGAGTTATGGCTTGTAAAATCCTCGATATTTAGTATAATATTATTTGAGACACAAGATATCAATATGAAAGCAGACCAAACAATTGTTGGTACAGCCTTAAATATGATGGTACCTGCAGCTGTATTGTTGTTTTCAAAAATGTACTTTATGTCTGACGGTGTAACTACAAGTACACGATTTTACATTAAAGAGGTAAAAGGACTAAGCAAAATCCCTGTAATAGGAGATCTCTTCTTTAGAAATACCTACCTTAGTATATATATAGGAACAGTGCTTTTGATTATTTTGACTATAGTATTTTATAAAACCAGGTTTGGTCTTCGACTTCGTGCCTGTGGTGAGCATCCCCAGGCTGCTGATTCGGTAGGAATTAATGTATATAAAATGAGGTATGCTGGTGTATGCATATCTGGTGTACTTGGGGGCATAGGAGGATTTTTCTATGCTGTTGGTGTCATGGATGGTAATACAAATGGCCATACTGGTGTGGCTGGTTTTGGATTCTTAGCTTTGGCTGTATTGATTTTTGGTCAATGGAAACCAATTCCCATACTTTTTGCGGCATTATTCTTTGCCTTCATTAGGACAGTAGCCTATTCTGTTGCCCTAATTCCATTTCTTAAAGCCTTGAATATAAGTCAGGATTATTATAAGATGCTACCTTATGTAGCTACAATGGTTGTATTAGCATTTACATCAAAAAGATCTCGTGCACCAAAGGCAGAGGGAATACCCTATGATAAGGGAATGCGTTAACATCATTAAATTAACATAATAATATAAAATAGCAGGAAAGAGGGTTGGATACCATTTTAACTGCTATTTTTTTGTTTAATCAGACATACATGTAGCCCTGGATACACTTTATAATTTATATCTTATATATAATCAAATTAAATAAATACATTAAGTGACATATAGTAGAGGAGGATATTTATGACTAGGCAGATAATAAAAATTAATGAAGAACTTTGTGTTGGTTGTGGTTTATGTGTGAATGCCTGTAATGAAGGGGCTATAGGGCTTGTAGATGGAAAAGCCAAACTTTTACGGGATGATTATTGTGATGGACTTGGAAATTGTCTACCAGTTTGTCCTACAGGAGCCATAAGCTTTGAGACTCGTGAGGCATTGCCATTTAACAAAGAAGAAGTAAAGAAAAAGGAAGAAAGAAAAAAGAAAGAAGAAGCACAGCAAAGTTTTAGTGGTTGCCCAGGTTCAAGAATGATGACAATTAACACAGAAGAAAAGCAAGATAGTCAAGCCATAAGACAAGCAAGCCCCTCTATGCTTAGACAATGGCCTGTACAGCTTCAACTTGTTTCTATAAATGCTCCCTATCTTTCTAATGCTGATCTTTTGATAGCGGCAGATTGTACTGCATTTTCTTTTGGTGATTTTCATTCTTTCATGAAGGATAAAGTAACTTTAATAGGGTGTCCAAAGTTAGATGATACTGATTATTCAGAAAAACTTGCAAATATACTAAAAAGTAACAAAATCAATAGTATTACAGTCATTAGAATGGAAGTACCATGTTGTGGAGGTATAGTAGGTGCTGTAAAGGATGCAATCATCAAAAGTGGTGAATTAGTACCATGGAGGGTGGTAACCTTATCTACAGATGGGAAAATAATTTCTGATACAAAGTAAGAAGAATAAATTAATAAAATAATAAATTTCCCACTTGACAAATAGGGCAAGTGGGTTTATTATTAATTTAAAACATAGTAAATTGGTATGAATACTGCGAAATGCAATATCAAAAGTTTGATATCTTAGTATAATGTTATATAAATTAATATAATATAAAAGAATATAATAGTATTTGACCAGATGGTAATCATAATTAAATGCAAAGAAAGGAAGTAGAATATGGCAAATATAAAGAAACAAATAACAGAATTAGTGGGAAAGACCCCACTACTTGAGCTTAGTAACTATAATAAGAATAATGAGCTTAAGGGAAGAGTAATAGCAAAATTGGAGTATTTTAATCCTGCTGGTAGCGTTAAAGATCGAATTGCTAAAAAGATGATTGAGGAGGCTTTAAAATCTGGCCAGATTAATAAAGATTCTGTAATTATCGAGCCTACAAGTGGAAATACTGGTGTGGGCCTAGCCAGTGTATGTGCAAGTTATGGATTAAAGCTTATTATGACTATGCCCGATACTATGAGCATTGAGAGACGTAATCTTATGAAGGCATATGGTGCCGAATTAGTTCTTACAGAAGGGGCCAATGGAATGAATGGAGCTATAAGAAAGGCAGAAGAAATTCATAGTAATACACCTAATAGTTTTATTCCAGCACAATTTGAAAATCCCAATAACCCCAAGGTACATGAAGAGACTACAGGTGTTGAGATATGGGATGACACAGATGGTCAGGTTGATATATTTGTAGCTGGTATCGGAACCGGTGGAACAATTAGTGGAGTAGGGTCATATCTGAAAAGTAAAAATCCTAATATAGAGATTGTTGCAGTTGAACCTACAGATTCACCTATTCTATCTGAGGGAAGGGCAGGTTCTCATAAGATTCAAGGAATAGGAGCGGGCTTTATTCCAAAAACACTTAATACCAAGATATATAATGAAATTATAAGAGTTGAAAATGAGGATGCCTTTAATACTGCTAGAGAGCTGGCTAAGTCAGACGGCGTACTTGTTGGCATATCTTCAGGAGCTGCCCTCTGGGCCGCCGCACAGCTTGCTAAGCGTCCTGAAAATGAAGGAAAGAATATAATTGTACTTCTACCGGATACTGGGGAGAGGTATTTATCTACTCAATTGTTTTCTGAATAGGATTAAACTTTAATCAAAGAAGAAATAGGCGATTATTATAACGCCTATTTCTTCTTTCTGTGCGAGTTCTTAGCTATAATAAACACATATAATATATGAGTAAAGGATATGTAGCTGTAAAAATATTCCTATATTTGATTA
>FZPS01000197.1_pt86 | contig 57871 bp, 50 predicted proteins | sample 1817821 | NCBI WGS metagenome assembly FZPS01 (sample SAMEA104158645, study PRJEB21678) | metagenome | place: Germany | collected 2015-04-21 | reverse complement strand
GACAGATACTTCCTAACATCACAATATTTACTATGGTATTTGCAAACATTCTGAGTCTAAAAAAGCTTGGCTTTAGATTTAACTCAACTGCTAAATTATTTAAACTTTTTTTCCCATAAACACAGTTTTTTATAACCTCTTCTGCTTCCTTTATAATATATTGGTTTTTCTTATATTCACTTGTTACATATTGACCTTTACTATTTTTTTCTTCTTTTTTAGGGTTGCCCTTTAAAATTAAAATAGCTTCTTCAATTAAATTTGAAGGTATATTTTTTACAATTATAATTTTCTTAGTTTCATCATATACCATACAGTTCCTCCGAAATATATATTCAAAATTAGTTTGTTTCGGAATTGTGAAAATTATACATGTAATATTTATTTCTTTAACTTACCGATTCCATATTTTTGCCACCATGACAGTCATATCATCTAAAGGCCTTTTACCACAGTTAGAAAGGGCTTTGTTTAGTACAATATCGGCAATTTCCTGGGGATTAATGCTTTTAATGTTATCAATATAATTTACCAATGCCTGCTCTCCTTCTTCTTCTTTTAGAAATGAGTCAACTACCCCATCAGACATCATTATAATAAAATCTCCATTATCAACTTTTTTGCAAATAAGTTCTGTTTCAATATTACTAAGTATTCCTGCAGGCAGTGAAACAGCTTTTACAACTTCAACCTTTTCTTCTTTTTTTATGAATGTTGGAACAGCTCCTATTTTTACAAACTCAACTTTTCCATCATATAAATCAACAGCAGTAAGGTCAATTGTTGCAAAAGAATCTTCATCGGATTTCAGCACAAGAATAGAGTTTATAAGTTTTATTGCAGTGTCTTTGTCAAACCCAGTCTCTATAAACTGCTCCAGCAAATTTATAGCAGCATTACTTTGATTAAAAGCTTTTTGACCTGCTCCCATTCCATCACTTAAAGCTATAATATATTTCCCATCACCTGTATTCATAAAAGTGTAATTATCCCCACAAACCTGCCCTTCATGTTTTGACATTCGGGCTACTCCTGTGGTAACACTTAAAACCTCTTCTTCAACTAGTTTTAAATTGCATATATTGGTTTTGTGATTATAAATACATTCAGTCCTGTCTTTAACCATCTTTTTACCTAAAACTTGGGATGCCTTGCTTTCTATTATATCTACACACTTGTTTTTCCCCTTGCATTCTTTGTGAAAAACATTCACTTCACATTTTCCCCATTTGTTTTCATATATTATAACATCCTTCACTTTTACTCCTGCCATATCCAATTCCAATAATAAATCATCTTCAAATTTCCTTTTAAATTTAATATCTGTATTAATTTCTGATGCAAGATTTGATATAACCTTTGATAATCCGTCTAACTGCTGGGATATAAGGCCTCTGCTTTCCCCCACTTTATTTTTCCAAACCATATCTACTTTAAATAACTCATATATATTGTTAATTTCTTTTACAAATTCTGCTACATGTTCACATTTTCCAATAAAGCTTCTTGGTATATCTTTTTCATCAATCCATCCTTTTCTTTCTAGAGCCTCAACTATTTTAAACATTACCTGATAGGTATTATAAAAATTTCTGTCCCAGCAATACATACACAAGCTGCAGTTTTTACAGACCTTATCAGCAACTCTGTCAAATAAAGAGGATATATCCTGTTTGTTAGTAACCATTTTTGTTTGGGATATTTCATTAAAAGTCTTTGATATTTCACTAAAGGTTAGTGCAAAATTATTGAGTTTATTTACTGTTAGCTCTTTAATTCTCTCGCTGTAGCCAATTTTATCCTTAACTTTAGATTTTGTATCTAAAAATCCAAATGTGTTTTCCATTACTTTTTCAGGAATAAGTATGAAAGCTATAGAGGCTATAAGTATATCCTTTATATGTATAAGAATCTCTGTGGAACCATTTAAATATAAAGTAAGCAAGGCATTTGCCACTATAAAACCAATGCTTGCTCCTGCTTTCCCAAGGTTTTTAAATACACCTGTCAAAAGCCCACAAAAAGCATAAGAACTGATTATAACAGGTGGTGCCGCCGGATTGGACATACTTACCACAAGCCCCACTATTACTCCTACAGCTGCACCAACCCCAGGTCCTAACCTTGTGCTGAATATTAATATTGATAAAATTCCCAATATGTTTGTCAATGTAAATCCCATAAAATTAATATCACTGACACTTGACAACAACAAAGCTGCCAACACTGCTATGCTTATTATTTCTTCATTTGAATATGTATTTTTCTTTACATCATGAGATAACAGACCGCTGCTTCTAAAAATGAATATTAGTGAAAAAATCAATCCTGAATAAAAAATAGCCATTAATAAATCGTATAATAAAAGCCCTTTTAAATACACCATATATATTTGTGGTATTAGTGCACTTATCAGCCCAATAATCGCTATTTTATAATCCTCTTTTAATTTAATGTTTTTTAGTATTTTGTTTAAAAGCGAAAATATACCAATAAATACAAATGCAGTAAATACCTCTTCTACAGCACCGCCTGTTATCATTCCTGCCAATACAGCCATTGCCATTAATATTTTGTTAAATGTTTTTGTTGAAGCTGCAGCAAAAAAAGCTATCCCAAAAGGCATAGTTCCTTGAAACAGCGAAACCCTTCCTAAAAGAAAACTTGCTAAAAACATTAAGATGTTGGTTTTTGAAAAAGTCAGGTGTGAAAGGATGTTTCTCCCCATCCCTCCATAAACTCTGCCTAAACTTTCTGACTTTTCATAAGAAAAAAATTGTGGCTTCATCTTTTGTAACCCCCTAATTTTTTAAAAATTTATTTTGATGCCTTTTACGCAAAACCGATTATATACAACTCAACAAAAAATATTTGTCATTTTAAGTTGCAAATATAAAAAATTTTTGTGACATGTATCCACAAAACACACCTTAGGATTACATCAGACTAACTTAAAGAAACAAGCTTTATATATTGATATAACTTTGAACACATAGATACTTTTTAATAATTATGTAGTATTTAGTCAAAAACTTTTTAAAATTCATACAAAAATAAAACCTTCTAATTATGTTTATTTTCAAAACATAGTTAGAAGGTTGTTAAATCCTGTACAAAACTTTTATAAACATCTTATTAATACTAATTATATGTCTGTTATATAAAAATGGTGGGCACTACAAGGCTCGAACTTGTGACCCCCTGCTTGTAAGGCAGGTGCTCTCCCAGCTGAGCTAAGCGCCCACACATGTGGTGACCCATAGGGGACTCGAACCCCTGTTACCGCCGTGAAAGGGCGGTGTCTTAACCGCTTGACCAATGGGCCTTGCATAAATTTTTAAAATGCTGGTAGCGGCGATTGGATTTGAACCAACGACACTACGGGTATGAACCGTATGCTCTTGCCAACTGAGCTACGCCGCCATGTTATTATCACATGTCCAGCACGCTTTAATATTGTAGCAATAACCTAAATAAAAGTCAAGCAATTTTTAAATAATTTTTTATGGAATTTACATACTCCTTCATAAATGCATAGTATACAAGAATTTAACCCTCTTCGGGATAATGCTCAAGTCCAAATTCACCAAGGGTATTTTTTAATCTTCTTCTCTTATATCTTTTATTTTTAAATTTTTTTTTCTCTATAAATACTTTTTCAATAACATCCGCATCCTTTATCAGCTCATCATATTCAGTGTCTATAAACCTCTTATTTGGATGATTGCGGATAGCCTGGCATATAATTTTAATTTCTTCTTGAGTGAAGCTGTTTAAATTTGTCAACAACTCTTTCGCTATTTTCTCACCTTCAACATTGTGACTGACACCACTACTATCTACATTTGTTTTTAGTTTACCTATGTCATGTAAAATTCCAATGATAAATGCCAATTCCATATCAAGTCCCCTGGCTGATGCAATAGCAGCTGACAAATATCCCACTCCATAGATATGTAGCAATTTGCTCAAAGGAGGTTTTGGAGATTCTTTTTCAAAATATTCATTTACTGCACTCATTACTTTAAGTATTCTATCCATATTAGTTCCTTTCACCATAAATTTTTATTTATGCTTCTCCAATAACTTTAATATTAACATTTTTACAAAAGTTGTACCATTATTTTTGGATTCTACCATTTTTATTATATCATTATCCAGAATCAATTTATTCTAATTTTAGTCTTAGGTGCAGCACAAAATATTCTAGCCCGCTTTTTTATCTATTAATTTTATTATTCCTTCTAGAAGGTAAGAATAAATCTAAAATAATATGCCTTAAACACTTGGAGATTTTAAATAAAAGTGCTACAATGTATAATGTATAAAAAAGTTCATATGTCAAACAACACTTTAAAATAAAAAAGGGGTTATGATTATGAAATTAAAAAAAATTTCTCTCATTTTAATAAGCATTGTTCTTCTTATTTTCATATCGGCATGTAGTGGAGAACGTGCAACAGGAACTATTTCAGGAAAACTCAGAAACGTTAGTTTTGATGATGACAATCAAGTAAAATATGTTTTTTTAACTCAATATTTAGAAGAGTCAGATGAGTATGCTACCTTTGGTTTTTCTGTATCTGAAAACACAAAGTTTTTGAATAGTAACGGGGATAGCATCTCTCCATATTCACTTGAAAAAGATATGGAAATAGAAATTACTTATTACGAAACTGATGTTGAATCTATTTCAGCTGATGCAGCAGAAATAAAAGTTTTAGATTAGTTCTTAAATATAAAAAGTTATTTGCACTCTTTTAAACTTTAAAAGTTTAAAAGAGTGCTTTTATATGCTTGATTTTTTTTAAATAGTATATTATATATAGAAATATTGTGAAATTTTATGCATAAATACAATAGAAATATTTGCGTTTTTGATATAAAATGTATGTAAATCAAGACATTATTTAATTTTATAATTTATATTAAGGAGCAAGGAGAGGTAATGAATAAAAATATTGAGAGTGCCTGCGTAGACATTAAAGACCCTAATAGCTATACCAAAAGACTGGATTATTTAGCTGAAAAATTAGAAAAAACAAAAGAATGCAGAGAAATTAACAGACGTTACTCTAAATTATATAAATCATTAGAAAACATCATTCCAAAAGAAAAACAAGATCTAATCAGACAACTAGACGATACTTATATGGAATTATTAATACTTCACGAAGATTTCTTTTACAAAAACGGTTATTTGGACAAGCCTGAATTTAAAGGAGTTTTTAGGAGAATAAAAAATTGGTTGTTTGGATTGCAAAGTGCAAATAATAAACCTTAGAGCCTTTTGACTCTAAGGTTTATTTTCTTTGGTTGCGGGAGAGGGATTTGAACCCCCGACCTTCGGGTTATGAGCCCGACGAGCTACCGTACTGCTCCATCCCGCGACGTCATTGGTGCCGGAGACCGGAATCGAACCGGTACGGGAATTTGATCTCCCGCAGGATTTTAAGTCCTGTGCGTCTGCCTGTTCCGCCACTCCGGCATTGAGCGCACCATCTCAATGCGACTATATCAGTATAATATATGTTTTAAGAAATGTCAATAGTATTTTTAATGTTATTTTTTGTGTGTTTTGTTTGGAAAATTGTTAATTTACATTAACCCCACAACTTATATATAATAGAAATATGTATAATAGTATTTATCAAAAATAAAGGATGTATGCACATGTCCAAAACACTTGTATTTGATTTTGACGGAACAATAGTTAATTCAATAGATTCAGCAGTGGAAATGTATAATGAATTGGCTGGGGAATACAACTACAAAAAAATAACCCCTGATGATTATTTAATTTTAAGCAAACTGTCAATTGTTAAAAAGTGTGAATTTCTTTCCATACCTATTTATAAACTACCTTTTCTAATTAATAAAGCAAAAAACAAGTTTAAACATTACTTTCCCAATGTTAAAGTTTTTGAAGGAATGAGAGAAGTTATAAGCGCTTTAAAAAAAGAAAATTTTAACCTTAATATTATATCTTCAAATTCAGAAGATATAATAAAAGAGGTATTAAAGAAAAATGAAATTGACGGCTTTAACCAGATCCATTCTTCTAGAAATCTTTTTGGAAAACATTTGACTATAAATGCATTTATTGAGCAAAATAATTTAAAAAAAGATGATGTTGTTTATATAGGTGATGAGGAAAGGGATATTGCGGCTTGCAAAAAATGTAAAATCAGCATTATTGCAGTTACGTGGGGATTTGACTCAAAAGAACTTCTTGAAAAAAATAATCCCCATTATTTGGCTGACACTCCAAAGGAACTGCTTGAAATTATAACAAGACTATAATATAAACGGTGTTATAAAATCTATAAAAACAAATAACCTGCTGTTATTGCAGCAGCTGCTATGATATTATATTTTTATAATAAATAAATATTATAAAGGAGGCTAATTATGAAATATAGAGTACTTGGAAAGACAGGTTACAAAGTTTCCGAAATTTCCTTTGGTGCCTGGGCAATAGGAGGAACCTGGGGAAGTGTTGATGACAGTACAAGCATGAAAGCTTTGGAAAAAGCTCTTGAAGAGGGAATTAACTTCTTTGACACCGCCGATGTTTACGGTGACGGTAGAAGTGAGAAGCTGCTTTCTAAGCTTTCTAAAAGTACAAAGGAAAGCTTTTATATAGCAACTAAAGCAGGAAGGCGACTAAATCCTCATACAGCCGAAGGCTATACAAAGGAAAACATCGAAAGCTTTATAGATAGAAGCCTTAAAAATCTTGATGTTGATAAAATTGACCTTTTACAGCTCCACTGCCCTCCACCAGAGGTTTATGATAATCAAGAGCTTTTTTGCGGTATGGACGAAATTGTGAAAAAGGGGAAAATTGCTTATTATGGCGTAAGTGTAGAAACTGTGGATGAAGCTTTAAAAGCAATAACCTACCCTAATGTAAGTACCGTTCAGATAATATACAATATGTTCAGGCACAAACCTGCCGAAGTGTTTTTTAAAAAAGCAAAGGAAAACAATATAGGTATAATTGTACGCGTTCCTTTAGCCAGCGGACTTCTTACCGGAAAAATGACAAAGGACACCTCTTTTGAAGATGATGACCACAGAAAATTCAATCGAAAAGGGGAAGCCTTTGACAGGGGTGAAACTTTCTCTGGAGTAGATTTTGAATTAGGATTAAAAGCCGTTGAAGAGCTTTCTAAAATAAAGCCTGATGGTTATACAATGGCACAGTTTGCCCTCAAATGGATTCTTATGGAAGATGCTGTAAGCTGTACTATACCTGGAGGTAAAACCCCTGAACAGGTGATGCAAAATGCTGCTTCATCAGACATGCCCGAGTTGTCAGCAGAACAAATGGAAGCAGTGAAGAATATATACGACAAATATATTAGGGACAGTGTTCACCATCTGTGGTAAAAAATTTTAATTTAAAAAGGTGTTGTTGAAAATACCCCTTCAACAACACCTTTGTCTTTATACCATCTCTTATATTATCTATATGCTATATTATATCTCATATTATCTACATACTATATCTTTTATTATATCTTTATTTCTGCACCCAGTACTTTTAGAAGTTTAGCAAGCCAATCCGGATGTGCCGGCCAAGCCGGTGCAGTAACCAGATTACCCTCCACGTGGGCTTTATCCATATCTAAATTTATGTACTTGCCACCTGCCACTTCTATGTCCGGAGCTACAGCTGGATATCCTGCACATTCTCGCCCCTTTAAAACACCTGCGGCAGTGAGAATCTGAGGTCCATGGCATATAGCAGCAATTGGTTTGTTTTCCTCATCAAAATGCTTTACCATTTCCAAAACCTTTTTATTCAGCCTTATATACTCTGGTGCCCGGCCTCCAGGTATAACAAGGGCATGGTAATCTTTAGCTTCAACTTCATCAAAGGTGGCATTTAAAGCAAAATTGTGTCCCCTTTTCTCACTGTAAGTCTGATCTCCTTCAAAATCATGTATTGAGGTACGGACCACTTCCCCAGCCTTTTTGTCAGGACATACTGAATGAACTGTGTAACCTGCCATTAAAAGTGCTTGAAAGGGAACCATTACTTCATAATCTTCAACATAGTCCCCCACTAACATAAGTATTTTCTTTTCAGCCATTTTATAGACCCCCTTGTATAAAAGTGTTAACAAGGATATTATATCAAAATTTAAATAATTGTTCTATATGTTTTTGTTTCTTTTTTAACTTAAAATTCCTTCCCTTTTATCCGTAGACATTACCAAATATGTAAGTGACCCCTAGAGCCACTGTGAACCAAAAGCATTATCTGATTTTTGTCAAATTCTAAATTCAAAAAGGTCTCTTCATCAAATACTGCATCAACTTCCTGAATCTCTGCAAAATGATTGCCTCCCCCTATAGTACCAAGGTTTTCACCTAGTAAATCTATATAGCTGTTTAAATTTTCTTCCCCCGGCAGTGGAATTTCTCTTAAATCCTCAATACTTTCTAGTTTTTTGACTATTTTATCAAATTTAAATTTCCTTCTTTTTATGTCTGTCATAAACATACTCATACCACAGCCAATATCATTGTCTATTAACTGAGGATAAATAACATTTTCTGTAATAACAACTGCGCCTACAGGTGTTTTTCCAGGGTGAAGGTCAGGAAGTCCCACTCTCAAGCTTTTTAAAATCAACAAATCCATCCATATTAATTTCAACATCAAAGGACAAAGATTCTACTTTCTCAATTAACTTAGACGATTCTTCTTCATCTTTTATAAGCACAGGTCTTAAATTTTCTATCCTGCATGGTATAATTCTGACACTTTCCACTCCGGATTTATTAACTTCCGCTTGCAAAACCATAGTGTCTTTTCTACTGTCTGTAAAAATAAAATTACCTAAGCTGTAGGCTATAAGCTTCCCTTTATAAAATTCCAATCCTTGCAGCACATGGGGATGTGACCCCACAACAATGTCAGCACCTTCATCAATATAGGCTCTGGCCATGTTTTTTTGGTAATCCAATGGCATTTCCTTGCGTTCCTCTCCCCAATGAACATATACAACCACAATATCTGCCTGTTTTTTGGCAGAGGCAATTTCCTCTAGTGTGCGTTTTGGATCATAAGTTACTGCAAGCCCCGGGGTATTTTCCCCCGCCGTCCATGATACCACCGGTATAACACGGCTTGACGCAATAAAGGCTATTTTAATGCCCTTTTCTTCAATAAAAACCGGTCTGGCTGCTTCATCCATATTCATACCAGCTCCGGCATATTCAATACCATAATCTTTTAAATTTTGAAAAGTATCCAAAAGGGCTTCCACTCCAAAATCCAGGGTGTGATTGTTGGCAAGGCTTACTATATCTATTTTAGAAGATTTTAAAACATCAAGGGTTTGGGACTTTGCCCTAAAGGTAAACTGTTTGTCCGGAGCTTTGGTTCCTCTTTCACTAATAGCACATTCTAAATTTACCATTGAGATATCTGACTCTTCAAAAATGTGTTTTACATCTGAAATGATAAACTCTGTCCCCTTTTGCTCAATAAGTGACTCCACCCCGCTTGCAAGGAGAACATCACCGGCAAAAGATAATTTTACACTTAATTGGGTATCCTCTTCAGTTTCTGTATTCTCTTCAGGCTCAATATTTTCATTTGAATTTATATCTTTTTCGCTATCTTCAAGTTCCTTATCTTGGTCATCATTTGGAGTTTTATCACTTGAAGTTTCATTATTTGAGGTTTTATCTTCTAAGTTGTTTTTGTCAAGTCTTTCAGAGCTTTTAGGTTCTCCCGGTGCAAAACTTATCCTTTTATCACTTAAAATATAAATGCTGCTGATGGATAAAACTAAACCTAATATTATAACGGCAAAAACTTTAGTAAAAACTTTACGCATATTTCCCTCTCTTTATAATTATTTTTTTCACTTTACTTATTAATCTTTTACCTTACTTATAAAAAAATACAAACTGAGCAAAGAAAATTAATTCCTTGCTCAAATTTTAATTTATCCTGCTATTTTGGATTCCTTTTTTTCTTCCCCTGGATTGCTACTCACCTATTATTTTAACAAGTACACGTTTTTGACGTTTACCGTCAAACTCTCCATAAAATATCTGTTCCCACGGGCCAAAATCCAACTTTCCATTGGTAATTGCCGCCACCACTTCTCTTCCCATAATCTGACGTTTAAGGTGAGCATCTGCATTATCTTCATACCCGTTGTGTTTGTATTGACTATATGGCTTTTCCGGCGCTAAGCCTTCTAACCATTTTTCAAAATCCTGATGTAATCCTGATTCATCATCATTTACAAATACACTTGCTGTAATATGCATTGCATTAACTAAAACCAACCCTTCTTTTACGCCACTTTCATCAATGCAATCCTGAACCTGTTGCGTAATATTGATATATGCCCTTCTTGCAGGTACGTTAAAAAACAATTCTTTACGGTATGATTTCATTTTTTATTCCCTCCCACAATACTTAAACTACCTTTTTAGATTGTTAACTTAACTGTTTTTTATGCTTTATAAGTATAATTTGTTACTTTTACTATTTTAAGCACAATTTTTATTTTTAATTATATATTAATTCTTTTTGTTTATCAAATTAAGTAGTTTCAAGTATGTGAATATTTTGTATTCAAAGCAACTCATAAATACCCCTTTCATCTATTATATCTACCCGAGACCAATTAATTTCATTTTTAGGTTTATCCCCGGTAACCAGCATATTATATAGATGAACAACAGAGTCATAGCCCTGATCAAACGGGTCATGACTTATTGCTGAATATACAATTCCTTTTTTAATATACTCAGCTATTTCATTGCCGTAGAAGAAACATATAAGAAAAGTTTTCCCTATAAAACCAATCTCTTCGATGGCTTTGGCAGCACCAAAAAAACCCATCCCGGGAACTAATATGGCACGTATATTACTGTTTTCTCTAAGTATATCTTTTGTTGCATTATATGAGGCTTCAATATCATCCGCACAATGAACCTGTGCTGCAACTTTTATATTCTTATATTTTTTAAGTTCCGACAAAATATTATGCCTTCCAAAATTATTTCCTTCTCCTGTAAAGATTGCTACCTCACCTTTTCCTCCTAGAGCCTTTGCCATAATGCGAACAGCAACAATCCCGGTTGAGTCAACATTTGCACCGAAATAGGCAACCCGTTTGGTTTTCATAGGTAAATCTTCTGTAATCAACATTGTTGGTATATTCTTCCTGTAAGCAATCTCAATTAAATTAGCAAGTTCTGGGTCAAACCCGGGTACAATAATTCCGTCTACACCATTTTGTATAGCCTCTTTTACTGTTTCTTTAATTTGATCACCTACATTCTCCTCAAAACCATAATAATCTATTATTACATTTTTTTCTGATAACTCCCTTTTTGCATATAAAACACCCTTACGAATAATATGCCAAAACTCATTATCTAAAGGACTTACAAAAACAATACGTAATTGCTTTTTGGCCTTTTCTTTAACAGGAATTATAGATGTGCTAAATCTTCCAGCTAATCTTTCCACGTTTCTAAGCATTATTTTTAAATTCGAAGTACTCTCGTTAATATTCTGAAGTTCGTCTAATTCTGATTGAGTAACCGCTGAAACCTCAATTGTTTTCTTCGATATATCCTCTGAAATATTATAGAGTTCCTCACTTTCCCTATTTATTTCCTGAATATTTGAATTAATTAAGTACACCTCATTACGAACATTTTTTATGTCTGCTTCAAGTATATTGGCATTATTATTTATAATATCAAAAGACTGTTTAATAGATTTAAAAATATCTTTACTAATATCATAGCTTTCAACACAATTGTCAATACCGGTGTTTACATATTTACTTCTGGTTTGGATGCTTTTTAGTATACTGCTTATTTTACCAACGCTTTCTTTAGTTGCCGTTGACAATAAATTCATTTCATGTGCAACAACGGCAAAACCTCTTCCGGCCTCACCTGCCCTTGCAGCTTCAACGGAGGCATTAAGCCCTAAAAGTTTTAGCTGTTCACTGGTTTTTCTGATAAACTTTCCTATTTCATCTATCTTGTTTATGTCTTCATTAAGCTTTTTAATATATTCAGAAGTATTATTCAAATTATCTGAAATAATATTAACCTGATTATAGTACTCATCTAAATTTTTCACTCCCGATGCAGTTGCATGAGCAGATTCTTCAACAGATTTCTCAACCTGTTCCACACTCTGTGTAATAATCTCTATCCTGGTTTTCACTTCATTTATTTTAGACATGGCATTTCCCATAAGGCCGGCTTGTTCTTTTGATTTTTGGGCCACATCTTCCATATTTGCTGCAATTTGCTCATTGCCCAAATAACTGCTGTTCATACTGTTAGATACATTTTCAATAGCATCTGAAATAGATATTATATTGACTTTTGTTAAGACAATAAATCTTAACAGGTTAGCTTTCATACTATTGAAAACATCCGTCAGTATTCCAAGCCCAAAGGTTTCCTGTTCCGGTATATCATCTATCCTGAGATTTCCTTGGGCAATTTGTCCGGCTTGACTGTTAATCACATCAATAGATTTAAAAAGTTTAAATAAAAAAAACAACAATGTAATAAACCCTAAGCTTTCTATAGTTAAAGTAATAATAAGAACAATTTTTAATCTTTCACTTGATAAAACTCCCAACAATAAAACTGATATTATAAGTGTTATAAACACAAATAAAAAAACTATTATATAAAAAACCATTGATTTTGCAGCGTTTCTATCTGAGTTATTCATAAAAGTTCTCCTTTTTCACAGTTTAAAGTTTGAAACATTGTTAGAAAAAAACTTTTCAAACCATATTAATATCAATATAATCTACCATATTAATAATCGACTTTTTAGATAAATTATATTAGAATAAATTTGGAATTGGAAAATCTTACTATTAGTATTTTAAAAGGAAAATTATTAATATAGGTATAACTTAAATCATAGAATCTTACTTAACAAAACATATTCACACTGGTCCTCTTTTGCCCCTTGTGCATATTGTTCCACAACCCTGCCCTTTTTAATAAGTGCCCCTATTGACGTTGCCTGCCTCTTCACGAGATTTTTCATAATAGTATATGTCATAGCTTTCCCAAGCCCTCTGTGGCTGCTATCCACTCCCATATACAACATTACATAATCAGAACTTCTTTTTCTTGTTTTTAAAATGCTAAAAAGAGTAAATAAATTAATCTTTTTATAAAGCTTATTGTGATAATTTGGCATTCCAATAAAAAAACCAACGGCTCTCCCTTGGTAATATGCGATTTTTACCATAGACATGTCTAAAACATTTTTAAGAGGTGAATAGATTTTTTTAAAATCTTCCTCACTTATATACTTAAATGCAGGAAAATCACTATATAGTTTTATTATAAGTCTGTATACTTCACTTATAGTTTTATCCCATGTTTTTTTGTCAGGTGATACTATTTTGTAGCCCTTTTTTAAAAATTTTTCATATCTTTCTTTTATTTTTCCCTCTTCAAGATTTTTTGTTGTAAGTTTTGAGTAAATATTAGAAATGTATTTTTCTTGTATCTCGTAGCCATTATTTAAAAATAATTTCAGATAATAATCCTTATTGTAAGGCTCTGAAACATATGGACGCCGGTGAAAAAAATTTGTTTTCATTCTGTATTTTATCCAAAAACTTGCATCCATAGGCCCAACGATTTTAGTCTTCCCTTTTTCCCTTGCTAATTTTTCCCCTTCTAAAAACATTAAAAAGGCACATTTCTCATCATCAATACATTCAAAAAAACCCACATATGCATTTGTATCATCAGGATATATGGTAATAACAAGCCTTCCTACTATCTTCTCCTTGTCATAAGCACAAAGTTTATATAACTTAAAATACTTATTTAAAACATGTTTTCCCGTTAAAAGTTTCCGTTCTTCACTTTCATTTTGCATAATATCTTTTTTTCCATACAGCATTTTAGGCAATGCAAGAAAATCTTCCATATACTTCTTTTCACCATCAAACCATACTACTTCCATTCTTTTACCCTACTTTCTATTCTAATTTCACCGGTACTGCCGTTCATATAAATTATATCGCCAGTTTTTAACCTTTCAGTAACCCCTTTTATGCCTACTATAGAGGGAATTTTCAGTTCTCTTGAAATAATTGCTGTGTGTGAAAGAAGTGAGCCTTTCTCCACTATTATCCCCTTTGAAAGAGTAAGGAGAAAAACCCATCCAGGATCAGTCATTTTTGCAACAAGTATTTTGTCCCTTATATCCAAATCCTTTCTTATATCTTCAATAACAATTACCTCACCTGTTACTTCTCCATTTGAACAAGGAGTACCTGTTAATATTTTTTCATTATATGAATTGTTTGTTTCACTGTTTGCCCTTTTCACCCTTTTATCAAATTCATCTCCTGCAAAAATTAACCTAGAGTAAGATGGCAATTGCTCAAACTCCATATATCTTGTCTTTCTCTCTCTCACTAATAAAGGAAAATCGTAAAAAACGCCTTTTATGTGCCCAAATACCTCTTCCATTCTTAGATAAAATATATCCTCTTTTCTTTCTAGTATTCCTTCTTTTACCAAATTGTTTCCCATTATAAGAAATATACTTCGTATCATTCCATAAATCCGGCTTCTATTAAGCCTGGATATTTCCCTGTTTTTAATCCCTAGCATTGCTTTTTGGGCCAGTTTTTGTATAGATTTTTTATTTTTCTTGCTAATGCTTCCTTCTATCTCTATTTCTGTTTTCACATCATCTCTTTTAAGCAAATCATATAAGTTGTTAAGCTTTTCTATATCTTTCCCGTACTCAATAATTTTCTCCACCAAAAGTTTTGGATTAGATCTGAAAGTTTTTGTCTCAAGCTTTAATTCCTCCGTGGTTCTATCTCCATACAATTTAATAAAATTATTAAATCTATTGGTAAAATCACTTTTGTTTAGTAAAATAAATTCTTTTACCTCCTCATCCCTATTAATGATTTCAAGCTTCCCAATCCACCCTTCATCTACTGCCATCTTAGCTAAAAACACCATCTCTCTTACAGGCTTCATGCTTTCTATATTGGTTATTCCAGATATATAATTATTGGTTTCTTCCTCATAGTTTGGTTTTCCAAGCTTTTTTAGTTTTCTTTTTAAAAGTCCTGTAAACACAAAGCTATAAATATCATTTAAAAGTGTTATATCCCAATTTTTTAATACAGCATCACCAATTTCATTGTATAGCTTTACCAATTCTTCGTTGTTTAAGTTTTCATTGTAACTGTCTAAAAACAGTTTTTCAATCTTATTAAAATCAGCATTAAGTTTTTCCATTCCCTTTTGTACATGGAAAGCTTCATATATTACGTTAAAGTATACCCTTATTCTCTGAATAATTGAAATATGGTTTTTTTGTGCATCATGCTCCTTAATGGATACCCCCATCATTTCCTGCCATATGGGAATAATTTTTTTACTAAGGGGAAGAAATTTTAAAACTGTATACCAATTACTTATTTTGTAATACACTCTTCCATTTACGCTGCCCACCATTTGCCTGAAAACAGGGTCGTACTTTTCAACCAGCTTTTTATTTTTTAGGCATCTATAGGCTACTCCTCTAAATACACTATAGTAGGCATATTCTATAAAGGACTGTGTCAGAGGAAGAGTTATCCCTGGATAGCTTTCTACAATATTGCTGTTATCTAAAATTGTCTCTTTGGTATTTTTTATAGTTGTTATAGGGCGAACTTGAAGTATGTATATTTTCTCATCTTTAATTGTAAATTCTATATCCAAATATTTCCCAAACAGTTCCTTTAACTCTTCACCGTATGAAATTAGCTTCTCAACCTGTTCTTTATCTATTACAGGGGAGTTTTCCATCTTTTCATAATAATACAGCTTATCTGTATTATTATAATAGTATGATGTTACAGGCACCTTTTCTTCAACAACCCCATCCCCTCTTCCATAGCCAATTACAATTACAGATTCGTTTAAAATTCCTTGAGGGTTAGCTGTAAACATTACTCCAGACATGTCACCTTTTATCATTTCCTGTACAATGACGCTCATAGATAGCTTTTCATTTATCTTCTTATATCTTAGGTATGATTCCACCCTTTCACTACTTAAAGACTCTGTGCATTTTTTTATTTTTTCAACTACTTTATCAATGGGCACCTCTAAAAAAGTGTCAAACTGACCAGCAAAGGAATTGTCCTCCCCATCTTCTCCTAATGCTGCAGAACGTACAGAAAACAGTTGGGATTGTGAAAAATTATCTTTCAAATACTTGTTAACAAAACATTCCATATCCTTGTTTTCTAAACCTTTAGAATCAATTGCAAAAAGCCTTGGTACAGGCAATCCCTTTTTCTTGGCTGCAAAAAGGTTATATGCTTTTTTACCTATTATAGAGTTTTTAAAATTATCAGTATTAACAATTTTCATTAAATATACCCCACTAACAAATAAATTCCCACAACTAAAACCATAGTAGCTTCAAGTACATATGTGTACCTTTCAACTTTATCCACTATTTTATATTGTGTAGGATCTTTCATATAGGAAATGAATTTCCAAGTCATCCAGGTTGCATTAATAGCCAATACTAAAACTGCAATTCTATTTAATCTATACACAAGCAAAAAGTTTGTCACAACATCTATTAATGTTAAAAGAAGTACAAATCTTGTTGCCTTTCTATATCCAAACAATTTAGAATAGGTGGTATACTCTGTTTCATCCTTAGGCGCCCGTATTTTACGTGATATTTCCCATATCAATGCAGGAAAATATAGAGTAAGTGCAACTAGAAAACTTGTTAGAGTAAAAGGATATAAATCATATTTTATACATGTGTATGATATTATATATATATTCATAATCATCTGTACTGGATTATGTGTTACCAATGCCAATGGAAGGCTTTTTTGTATTTTGTGTTTTTTAAAAAACCAAACAGACATCAATCCTCCATATATATACAAAATTATAAAGAAAGGGATATTGTTCATAAAAACAAAATTTAAAATACATGTTATAGTAATTAAAATTGTAACAAATATTTTCAAGTCCTTTTTCTTTACACGCCCAGAAGGCAGTGCCCTTTCAGGAAATAAAATACTGTCTGTTTCGTAGTCTTTTAAATCGTCGGCAATACGCAGGGTAAAAAGAAAACTAAATATAGTAAAACTTCCTACCAACTCTCCAATACCTATTGAAAAAGTATTTACGCCATAGTTTAAAAGTAAAATAAAATGTATTTCCAAAAATATTATAATTCCAAGAAGAAGTCTAGGAACTATTGGGTACATCTCTTTAAAATAAATATTTAACCTCTTTAACATATTTTCTCCCCTATCCTTTCACCATATTTGACTTTAGTCTCAATTCCTTTATAAGAATTTGAAATAATGTCCTTATCAATGTTTACAGTGTTTTCTGCAAAAAACAATAATATTGTAGAACCTCCCAGTTCAAACCATCCTTTCTCCTCTCCTTTTTTAAATTTAAGCTTTTCCATGTTTACAATTTTTCCAACCAATAGCGCCCCCACTTCCATCTGAACTACTTTCCCAAAGTTTTCAGTAAAAAGTAGAGAATATTCCCTAAAGTTTTCACAGTACACTTTATGTCTTTTCTCAGAAACAGGCCTTACGGTATGAAGCTTCCCATCTATATATTTTCTTCTCAACAGTCTGCCATCGTCAAAATAACAATAGCGGTGGTAATCATCAATAGTAAGGCGAAACACCAGACAAATTCCATTTCTAAATTCCTCTGCCAGTTCTTTGTCCCCTAGAAGTTCTTCAACGGTATAAATACTGTTTTTTATTTTTATGCTTAAGTTTTCTTCTATTTTATAGCACCTAAGCTTAGAATCTGCAACAGAAATAAGTATGTTCTTATCCTTTGGAATAGGTCTTTTTTCAGGGATTATCTTTCTTGTAAAAAACTCATTAAAAGAGCGGTATTCTCTTTTTTTGTAATCTTCCATATCTATGCCGTATTTTTCTATAAAGGGCTTAATTTTAGCAATTGATTTTCTTTTGCTATTTTTCTTTCCGCTATACCGGGAATACCACTTGCCTGAAATAAATTTTAAAATAATTCGGCCAAAGAATGTTTCATATAAAAACTTCAGCTGCTTTTCTTTAAACTGTTTTTCCTCATAAACACTTTTGGTTTCCCGATTATATACGTATACACTCATATTACTTCTCACCTATCCTGCAAATATAATAAAACAACAAACTGCAACTGCAATTAAAGCAAAAACCACATAAGCCGCCCCTTTAGGCTTCGGCACTTTTATCTTAAGTACAAACTGCAACTGCCACAACAAGCATCAGAAAACTGTATACTCTTTTAAAAAATTCCTCACTTATGTAAAAATTTAAATACCCAAAACCACCGCTGCTATCCCTATATAGGTTAGTATCACTGACTTATTGTATTTTCCTATAAACATAATTATCCCCCTTCCTTTATAATCTCCCCGGTGCTTCCCTCTATGGTTATTTTGCTTCCGTCTTTAATAAGTTTAGTGGCATCTTTGGTACACACCACACACGGAATTCCATACTCTCTAGAAACAATAGCTGTATGACACAACACGCCTCCATATTCAGTGACAATTCCCTTTAAGGCAGCAAACTTAGCCGTCCACCCTGTATCGGTAAACCTTGTCACCAGTATATCCCCTTCTTGAATCCTGTCTATTTCTTCAATATTTTTAATTACCCTTGCCGTTCCTGTAGCCCTTCCATCATTACAGCCAATTCCCCTAATTATGTGAAACTTTTTGACTTTTTTGTTTAAATTATCTTTTGCTTTTTCCCTGTCTTGTGTGCTAAATATGGCTTTTTTACTGTTATACTTAGTGGTACCTACAATTTCATTTTCACTTAAAAAATTACGAAAAGACTGATAGTATTTTTTATTTCTTGAGATTATGCCCTGAAGATCCTCTTTTGTAATTTTCTTATCTATAAAATTAAATACATCCTCTATCTTTGTATACCAAATGTCCTCTGGAGTATTTATAACTCCTTCTTTAACATAGACCTTTGCAAGCCTTATTGTACAAAGGCGTATTATATAGTAAAACCTTGTGGAAATATCCCTGAATTCTTCCCGCCACCAAAGCATATTCCGCATTTTTGTTATAGCTTTTTCATATTTTAAATATTTCCTTTTTCCCAGCTTCTCTTTTAGCTTTTGCATTTGGTTTTTAAAGGCTTCTTCCTGCTTCCTTTTTTTGTATTCTGGATTTAATTTGTCATCCATATTAATGGTTTTCTTAAGGGTTTTAATAACACTTTCTATGTCTTCAAAATAGCATGGATATGTTATATCAAGTTCCTTATCTGAATGGTAGCCGTACTTTTTAATAAAGTCAGCCAGCAAGGGTATACAATTTTCTCTGCTGTTTTTATAATATTTTTCTCTAATTTCATCTACAGAAGAGTTACACCAAAAGTCACAGGAGTTTTTATTTTCAATTATCTTTCTTGATATCTGCCACATTTCATAAAAAGGAAGCATATGGGATATGTTGTCAAGCCCACCAATAAGATTAAAGTACTCACTTTCACTTACAAATTTTCTTAAACCCTTTTTAAAAATCGGCTGGTTTACAGTGTTAATAAAAATTTGCCAAAAATAAGTGCCCTGACTTAAAAGATAATCATTTTTAACTAATCCATACCATATCTTTTCTAAATTATGTGTATTCTCTTCATTTTCAAAAACTTTAAGATAACTAAAATATTTATCCAAAAGCTCTTTTTTTAGCTTCCCTGCACTGTCCATTTGCTTTTTAACTATTTTTTTCTGTGCTATAGCCATTCTCAATATTCCTATTAAAGTTTTAGGTGTTATTTTGGTAACATTCCCATCACCTTCATAACAAGGCTCAGCACCTAAATCATTATCAAATTCCCTCTCCTTATATCCAGGAACCTTTGCCATAGCTGTCTTTGCTAAACTCAAATTCCAGTATGGCCGCCCAAAAAACATATTGCCAGCTTTACGCCATTCACTTTTTTTTAAAATTTTTGCATCAAATACAAATTCCTTCAAAGTATATTCCCATATATATTCATAAAGACTCCACATATAAGGGGTGCAAACACTTGCAGATACTCCATCCTTAAAATTTGCTGTAGTCCACTGTTCCTTTATATCACCATACAATATCTTCGTTATAGGACGTGCCTGAAGAAAATATATATCTTCTCCTTTTACGGCAAACTCTATATCACATGGATATCCGTACAATATTTGTATATCAAGTACCTTTTGGGAAAGCTTTAGAAATATTTCCCGGTTTAAAAGTTTATTGTTTTTGTCATAAAGCTCTTTTTCATAAAACCAATTGTAAATATAGCGTTCAGGGTTAACTTTTCCCCCCACAACTTTTTCTCCTGCACCCTCTGCCACTTCTATAACAATTTCTTTATCGTTGCCCCTTAAAGGATTTACTGAAAATGCTATTCCACTTAAATCTGCTTCTATCATTTCCTGTACAATAACAGCCATTTTCATATTTTTAAAATCCATCCCGTTATCTAACAGATAAGATAGAGCTCTTTCCTCATACATTGACTTATAGCATCCTATAATGGCACTGGAAACATCATTAATTCCTTCCACATTTAAAAAAGTACTGTACTGTCCTGCAAAAGCAAAGTCTGCAAGATCTTCTTTAAATCCACTGCTTCTTACTGCATATTTTTTATTTTTAATAAGTTTTGATATTTCAGATACAATATTTGGGGGGATTTTTACTTCATCAAACAGTTTTAATATGCTAAAGCTAATTTCCTTAACATTTTCTTTATTGATATCAAAACACAATTTATTAATTTTAATATCAAGTCGGTTTTCCTTTATTATTTCATCGTAAACATCACCATCAAGTACAAAGCCATCTGGTACCCAAAATCCATTATTTTTAAGATGCATAAGAGATTTTGCTTTATTTCCAACCTTATCTAAGTTAGCGTAATTGGCTAAATCAACAAACATACCCTTCCCCCTAAAACATGTTTTTTCTAAGTTTTAGCAAGTACAGCAAAACATTTATAACAATATGGGTCACTGCACCTACCAACACATAGCAAAAATAAAACTGTACTGACATTTTGTAAACCATATTTACTACCAGCACACATCCTAGTATAGAATCAATTTGGTCAATAAATATAAATATTATTTTTTTAAAACCTTCGGCAGTCTTTCCCGGAGTAATACCAACTCTTCTTTTTATAAAACTATTAGGAAGTTCAAAAACAGCATATGCAAATCCCAATAAAAGTCCCATTATTCCGTTATATCCAATGGTATTTTCCCTTGTGGCGTACATAAAATTGTTAGCTTCAAAAAACTCATTGGTGCCACAAATCAGTCCCCAGATAATAGTTAGAAAAGTTCCCCCCAGCATCATTCCAAAAAAACCTTTCCAGGTCTTATTATCACCAAACAGCCTTTTGCCGTCCCATATACACATCCCGCCGTCAATGGGCTTTTTCATAAAATTAAATACGGGAGCTTTGCACCAAATCATATTAAAGACTCCAGCCAGTATAACCGGGAACAAAGTTATATACATTTGTGCAATTTTTGTAAGCAGTTTTTCTCCCTCTTTTCAATTAAACTTATTTCTTTAGTCTTTTTCATTATACTACCATATCATTTAACTTCCTAGATGCCGAAAGTCACTTCTTTTCGTGACCTTCGTGACTTTTTTTAAAAAAACATGACTAAAGTCATAGTGACTTTAGTCATGTTTTTTAAGAATACTATTTAAGGTAAAAGCCCATTCTTACCACTCAATTGCGTCAATATATATGGTGAAATTTCCTTCTCCTATTGTCTCACATTGGACACCTATTTGTTGTTCTAATGTCATATCTAAATCTTCAGGTAGTTCTATAGTAAATTCATTCCATGCATCTTTTTTAAGACTTCCATATCTTTGCCATGAAGAGTACCATTGATAGTTTTCATAATTACCTTCAAAGGTCATAATATATGGCTGTATAGCTCTTATTGGAGCACCTAGAGGTACCCATATTTTAAAAGTCACAGTTGACCCGGCGGGTATTATGGTATACAAATCCCTGCTCACTTCCAAAATTTCCTCACTATAAGCCGATATATCCCACTTTAAAGATTTATTTCCATCATAATATTTTTCTGTTGTGTTAGATATAGTAGCTGAATCACTACTTGCAATAAATCCTTCAGTACCTCCGTTTTCCCAGTTAATTCTGGCATTACTGCTTGAACTTAATTTAACAGTTATTCTTTCTGCATAAGTGCTGGTAACACCTAAATTGTTTGTAACACTTAGTTTTACTAAAAAATTACCAACCTCTGTATATCTATGGTCTACAACTTCTCCAACTCCATTGGCACCATCCCCAAAGTCCCATGAATATTGAGTAATACTTCCATTTAAATCATATGAATCTGTTGCATCAAAATTCACAACATCGCCAATTGCTATTTCTTTAGGTGCATAAGTAAAAGTAGCTTTTGGTTTTGCCTTTTCATCCTCTGGCCTTTGGATGAGTTTTTCCACCATGTAAGATACATCTTTATTTTTAATATCTTCAATATTATATTGGAACCCTCTTTTTTCTAGCTCTTTAAACAATACATACCTTGACATTGATATGTGGTATTCTCTAGCACTATTAAAAGCTTCAGAGGAAACCATTAAAGTATGGGCATTAATTCGGGAACCCTGGTAGCTTGACATTAGCATTTTTAAATTATCCAAAATTCTATTTAAATTTTGCACCTCTTTTTTTTCATTTGAGTACTTTTCCGTCAAATATGCTGAAATAATCATATTATTAGATTTATCATTAATTAAACCTAAGTCAACAGATTTTTCTAAAACATCTTCTACAGCCCTGTCTAAAGATTTTTTATTAAGCTTTAAATCTTTTAAAAACTCTTTTGCACTGTCGTTAATTGCCACAGTTTTTATCACTATATTATTTGAGTCAATTGTCATTTCAAAACTTGGGTTAATATCTACATGTACATATGCATATATTTCCTTGTCAAAAATACCTCCATGCATATACAAAAGAAACAATAAAGAAAAACAACTTATAATAGCCAAAAGTTGTGCAAATTTATACTTAGGTCTGTTATAAACAGCTTTTTTGTTGAGTACACCATCTATTAAATCCAGTTCTTCAAGAACCTTTTCTTTAGTCCTTGCAACTAACTCCTCTGAAGGTGATATCTCTTTAGAATCAATTTTTTTTAATAGTTTTTCTAATTTTTCAATCTCCATAACTATATCCTCCTTTCTCCAGCACTTTTTTTAATTTCTGAATTCCTCTGCTTAAGCGAGATTTCACCGTCCCCACAGGTATACCCAATATAGTTGATATCTGATTATAATTCATTTCCTTAAAATAATATAAAATAATAGGTATTCTAAAAATATCTGGTAAATCCTTTAAAAATTCTTCTAGTTCCTTTGTTAACTCTTTGTCTATCAAATGTGATTCTGGATGAAATTTTTCTTCGGATGCATTTAATAATTCAAAATCCTTTTTTTCATTTGTAAAAAAGTCTTTTATTATATTCATCCATCGTTTTTGTTTCCTATACCTATCTTTATACAAATTTATAGTAATAGTATAAATCCATGTATCAAAAGATTTGTTTTCATCATAATAATCAAAATTTCTTACAACCCTTACCCACGTATCCTGAAAAAGGTCATCAGCATCAAATTTATTATTGGTAAGTTGGTAGCACAACCTGTAAATCTGTTTTTTATGTGCATCTATTAGAGATAATAATTTATGACGCTTATTAAACCCCTCCATATCCTGAAATTCAGTTGTCTTCAAACACCCACACCTTCCTCTCAAGGCTTCAACATATTCAATGATTGTAAGCGTTATGCTCATGAATGCCTATTTAGTCCACATCCACATGTATTTATTATACATTAATATTTAAAAATTCTCTTTAAATTTTAAAAAAGTTAGGCATACATCTTTGAGCACTTACTTTTTGAAGCCTTGAAATGCAGTGAATTTGCTGTCATATAACCTATCATCTTTTATTTACGTCTGTAGTCTTAAAAAGTTCCTTAATTTTTTTAAAATATCAGGGAACTTTCTTTTAATTCAAGCGTAAAAGAATTAAGAAGATAGCATTTAAAGCAATATGATTTAGGATTATATCTATAACATTAATCTTAAGTCAATTTGCTTAATATAAAAAACTTTATTAGGAGGAATGAGAAATGATTAAAAGAAAAACATCCATTTTAGTAGTATTTGTAATGTTGCTTACCTTAGCACTTCCACTTACAAGTGCTACTGCAAGTGACAACAGTGTAGATGTCACCATCAATACTTCATTGGAAAGGTCTGAAATAAGTCCATTTATCTACGGTGTAAATCAAGACCTTCCAGGACAAACTGTAACAGCTAGAAGACTAGGTGGAAACAGGCTTACAGGCTATAACTGGGAAAACAATGCTTCCAACGCAGGAAGCGACTGGTTTCATTCAAGTGACAATTATCTTCTTAATTCCACCGGTGTTCCAGCAGAAGATTGGAACAAACCCGGATCCGTCGTAACAACTTTTCACAAACAGTCTCTTTCCCAAAATGTACAGCATACATTAATAACACTTCAGGCAGCAGGATATGTTTCCGCTGATATGGACGGCTATGTTGAAGAGTCAGAAACAGCACCGTCAGACCGCTGGAAAGAAGTAAAATTTGAAAAGGGCAGTGAGTTTTCATTAGAACCTGATTTAAATGACGACTATGTTTATATGGATGAATTTGTAAATTTCCTTGTAAATGAGTTTGGAGATGCATCCACACCAACGGGAATAAAGGGCTATTCCATAGATAACGAGCCTGGCTTATGGTCCCACACCCATGCTCTTCTTCATCCGGAACAAGCAACCTGTGAAGAAATTCTTCAGAGGGGAGCAGCTCTTTCAAAAGCTGTTAAGAACGTAGATCCCCACGCTGAAATATTCGGTCCTGCATTATATGGATTTAATGCATACCTTTCATTTCAAAATGCTCCTGACTGGGAACAAATACAAGCAGAAGGAAATTACAATTGGTTTATCGACTACTATCTTGACCAAATGAAAAAAGAGTCAGACAAAGCCGGAAAGAGACTTTTAGATGTCCTTGATATACATTACTATCCTGAAGCAAGAGGAGGAGGCAGCAGGGTAACATTCGGAGAAGACATTAAAAATATAGAATGTAATAAAGCACGTCTTCAAGCTCCACGTACTCTATGGCAAAAAGAATTCAGGGAAGACAGCTGGATAGGCGAACCCTGGTTTGACGATTACCGTCCCATAATACCAAAAGTCCAGGAGTCTATAAATAATTATTACCCGGGGACAAAACTTGGCATTACAGAATACGATTTTGGTGGAGGCAACCACATTACAGGCGGTATTGCCCAGGCTGACGCCCTTGGTATATTTGGAAAATACGGTTTGTACTATGCTACTTATTGGGGAGATCAAAACAAAAATTACATAGTATCAGGATTTAATTTATACACAAACTACGATAATAATGGTTCTACCTACGGAAATACAAATGTTAAATGTAATATTTCAGACTATGAACTAGGCTCAGCATACGCTTCAATTGTTGATGAAAAAGACGATAAACTTCATATAATATTGCTAAACAAAAACTATAATGAATCTACTACTTTCAATCTTTCAATTGAAAGTTCATCCAACTATGTTTCAGGTGAAGCTTTTGGATTTGACAGAACAAGTTCAGATATTACTGAAAGAACTCCTATAACAAATATTGTTGATAACAAGTTTAGCTACACATTACCACCTTTATCTGCCTTTCACATAATTCTTGACAGTAATGATGAAGGGATACTTTATGGAGATATCAATAATGATGGCAAAGTTAACTCCATTGACTGTGCATTGCTTGGAAGATATCTACTTGAAATTACTACTGACATAAATATACTTGCAGCTGATTTAAATTGTGATAATTTAATAAATTCAAATGACTATACTATTTTGTCAAGATACATACTTTTAATTATAAAAACACTGCCTTATATTGATGATTCACCAAACAATCCTCCTAAAGCAGCTTTTACTTTTTCACCAGAGGAAGAAATAACCACCGATACCCGTATAACTTTTGATGCATCAGAATCATCAGACTCTGATGGAATCATCTCCCATTACGCTTGGGATTTTGGAAATGGGTATGAGACTAGTGGAGAAGTCGTAAATTATAAGTACAGTAATCCTGGAAGTTACAAAGTTAAACTGGTTGTTACTGATAATTTAGGATTAACTAATAGCATTACAAAAACTATAGAAGTAACATCAGCTACAGGTGATAATGCCAGATTTAACTTTGAAGACGGCACATTACACGGATTTATGGTTGGAGGAAATGTAAGTTCTGAAATATCAAATACCACCGATAAAGCTTTTAAAGGAGAGCGTGCACTAAAATGGGATATATCCTCTACAGGTACAGAAGAAGAACCTATTGCTAACCTTTTAATTGACGGTTCTCTTCTTGTTAATCCTGGCGAAACAGCAACCTATAGGGTATGGATTCCGGAAAATGCACCAATAAGGTCCATTCAAGTATATATCATGCCTCACTCATCAGATTGGACAGATTTTGACTGGAACTCCACATGGGCTGGATATGAATATGTGAAAAAAGGTGATTGGAATGAACTTACACTAACTTTGCCTGACACAGTAGATGATTCACTGCCACAACAACTTGGTATTCAATGTGAAACAAATGGAAGTGGCAACTTTACTATTTATGTGGATTCAATTGACTGGTAGTGATATTTTATAAACAAATATTTTATCATTTAACTTATGACAGTAAAATCTTATTTATAAATTAAAAGCAAGGGGCAATATTCCCTTTGCTTTTAATTTATATAAATCTTGACGCTTTATAAGGCCATGATATAATTTTTATATAGGATAATATTTTATTTTCTAAATATATAAAATTATAAAGTGTTGAAAAACACAATTGTATTTTTATTAAAGGGAGTTGTGTAAATTATGAAAAAATCAAGTTTCAAATTATTTGTTCTTTATTTTTTATTACTACCGATGCTGTTTATTACTTCAGTTGAAAAAGTATACTGTAAATCTTATTCCCAAGGAAACTCATCTAAATATAAGGTATACATACTTGCTGGTCAATCAAATATGGCAGGAGTGGGAATGAATCATGAACTACCTTCTGAATTTCTTGGCGAACAGGAAAATGTTAAAATTTATGCTGAAGGTACTATTGAATCCTCTTTAAGAAAAGTGTGGAGTACGTTGCGTCCTGGATTTGGATCTGGCTCAGGTGCCTTTGGACCTGAATTGACATTTGGGAAAGATATGGCAAAGATGTACCCTGACAGTCAGATTCTTTTAATTAAATGCGGATGGTCTGGAACCTCTTTACAAGGAGACTGGCGTCCACCTAGTGCAGGAGGAGCTACTGGAAGTTTATACAAAAACTTAATAGAAACAGTTGAAGATGCTTTGTCCGAATTGGATCCTAGCATTGATTACGAAATTTCAGGCATGTGCTGGATGCAGGGTGAATCTGATGCATGTAACATTTATCCTGCCAATGAATACGAAAGCTCTTTAACTCATTTCATTAATGATGTTAGAAAAGATTTGAATGTTCCCACAATGCCTTTTATTATAGCGATGATAGATGATTCAGATGTATGGATTGAACATGCCATCGTCAGACAAGCTCAAATCAACGTGGCACAAAATGTACCCTATGTGGGAATTTTTGATACAAAAGATTTTGATACAGATGGCACACATTACAAAACACAAGGTATATTAGATATGGGTTCTTGTTTTGCAGAGGAAATGGCAAAACTATCAGGTATTTCTTCAAAGTTTGTCTACGGAGATGTCAACGGTGACGGTGTTTTAAATTCCCTTGATTATGCCGAAATAAAATTAATTTTGTTGGAGATAACTGATTCTCTTAAATATACTCAATGGGAAAAAGCAGCAGATGTTAATGGTGATGGAATTATTGATTCAAGGGATGCGGTTTTAATACAAAGACGAATATTAGAGGTAATTGATAACTTCCCTATAGAGCAATAAATTGTGGAAAATTTAATTAAGAAAAGAGGCAAATACCAATATGAATTTTGAAGAATTATTTACCCTTCATGTGGAAATTAAAGAAACAATTTCCTTAGAAAACCCACAGGGAGACAGCGTTGTAATGATTACTTTTACAGGCAGTGCCACAGGTAAGTATTTTACAGGTAAAGTTCTTCCTGGAGGAGTTGACACTCAGATTATAGGAAAGCATAAAGACAGGCACACTCTATCGGCTAGATATATTCTTGAAGGAAAAGATTTTAAAGGTGATGACTGTAAAATTTATATTGAAAATAACGGCTATGCTATAAAAAACCCTAAGAATGTGTTGTTTAGAACTTACCCTATAATTATCACAGATAGCAATGGGTTGAGTTTTTTAAATGAGGAATTAGTAACAGGTGAAGTTATTAGTACAGATAAAGGCATAAGTGTGAAGTTTTATAGGGCTATATAATTCTTTAATTTTATCATTCCTTTAAAAAATAGGAGTATTGAATTTTGGCACACGCAAAAAGCCAGGTACCTCAAAACCCTTGAAGTACTTGGCTTTTAACTTTGGCGGAGAGAGAGGGATTCGAACCCTCGGTACGCTATTAACGTACACACGATTTCCAGTCGTGCGCCTTAGACCAGCTCAGCCATCTCTCCAAATATTTTATTTTCAGCGACTATTCTATTATAGAGAAATACATCCTTTTTGTCAATGGTAAATGAATTATAAAACATGGAATTTTCATAATTTTATTTAAAAATAATTTTCATTTATACTTGAAAAACTTTTTCTATACTCTTCCACTTCTTCACACAAAGTATTATTATTTCTTTCTAACACCTCTAAATATCCTTCAATTATTTTGGCTGTCTCTGAGTTGCTGTTCATACTAACAAACTCTTTGTAACTTTGAAGCAATTCATCATTGATTTTATTTGTAGTGTAGTCAAAAGCTGGCATACCACCATAACCAAAAAGATATGAATGTAAAAGATGCATATGCTCTTTGCTTACTGCATATTCTTTTATTGTGTCAGGATACGTCTTTATATAATCTTCATATTTCATTATTCTATCTTTTATTTGCTTAAAAGACAAAGTTTCTCCTGTTTTTAAATTTTGTAAATCCTTAGATTCATCTGCTTTAAGGTAAATATAATCTTTTATATCATTAGGTAAATATCCAACATACTTTTCTAAAATCCTGTAATCTTGAACAATGGTAAACACCCCTTCTAAATTTATTATCATATAACCACCATTTATTATTTCTGTCAACAATGCCTCTAAATCTGCATCCCCTAATTCATTAAACTTATCTTTGTCAAATGCGTTTCCAAAAACTTCAAAAAGTTTTTGTTGTACTTTGTTGTCAATTAAAATTTCTTCATATATACCTATATATTTTTCTTGTATTTCCTCAAAACTTAAAATCATTGTGGTGGCTTCTTTTTGCGATGCATTTGTAATATTTTCCCCAATAAAAAACAAAGCCTCGAAAGGCTTTGTTTCTTCATTAATTGCTATGTTATAGTTTTCTAATTTGGGGCTGGTATCCCGCCCTAATGCCAGCGGCTCTTTTAAAATATCACTTATCTCATTAAAAGGAATTTCAAATTCCAACGATTGACCTACCTCATTTATATATTCAACAGCACTAAAGAAAAATACTAAACTGTTGTCTTTTATATAAAATCCTGTATTTTCGCTAATTCCCTCAAATTTTTTTACCGCCTCAACATCTAATTCAGAAAACATAGCTTCTAACTTTGCATTTATTTCGTTTGTATAATCTCCTTTTAGAATGTCTTGTAATTTTAAAATTTCGCCTGTTTTTAAATCATAATTCTTTCCTATAATCACATGGTCCTCTATTCCTAAAGTCACCATATGAGATACAAGCTCAAACTTTATACTTAATATTTCCTTTGATTTATAAGTAGTTTCATATGTTACATCTATAGTGTCGTTTTCCATATCCGGAATTTGCTTAAACTCTTCAAGTCCTCTTTTAAATCCATCTATTCTTTCATTTATATCGTCATTTATCTTTTTTTCTACCTTTTTACTAACTAAATCTTTTATAACAGGATAACGTATTGTTGATTCAGAGTCTCCTGAAGGAACCTTCTCAACCTTTTCTTCTAAAACATAATTTTCTGTTAATTCTGTAGAACAACCAATTAAAACAATGCAAAATAATAATGTAATAATAAATATCTTTTTCACCGAATTTCCCTCCACTTATAATAAATTCTTATCTAAAATCCGATATTTTATATGATAACATATTTTTATAAAAACTTAAACATTAAATTTTTATTAATTTTGTATAAATTAAAGTACAATTATTTAAAATTGTTAAATAAAAGCTATACACTGTTACTTGTTTTTATGTTATAATAACTTAGTATAAAATTTATTGTTGTTTTTTCAACAATAATATGTATTTATAAGATTTTTTAAAAAAACAAAAGAATTTTACCAGGAGGTCTAGTAATGAATAACGAAGTGCCATTATTTGGAAACTCAAACCCAAATACCAACAATAAAGAACCAAAAAAAATTATATTAACTGTAGTATCTATTGCTGTTATTATTCTTATTCTTGTTTTTGCTATAAAATTAGCTTCACGTCCGTCATCTAATGGTTCTGGTGATGGAAAGATATCCTCTAAGTTAATGGAAAAACTAGATGAGTCTTTTGTTGTTGACAATGATATTAAAAACGCATCCAACTCTCAAATTTTAGGAGTATCAGACCAGTACCTTTTCTATGCTGACAGCAAAGGTTTATACAGAGTAAATAAAGACGGCTCTGGCAAAGTTGAGTTGGACACAGGAAAAATATCCAATATAAACGTATATAAAGGTGAATTATATTATTCCAGAACTGATATTACAGATGATACCAGAACTAACCGTAATGCAAAACATCAAATTATCAAAATGTCTTTTGATGGTGGTAAGAAAAAAGAAATTCATACTTTCGAATGCCAAAGAATTAATTCAATGCTTGTAGTTAATGATGTGATACTTTACCGCCCAATAATTTTTATACCAGATGGTAATACAAACGACCGTGGTGAGGCTACAGGTTCTTTTGAAACAAATTACGTTGCAGTTTCCATAGACGGCAAAGATGATGCAAAATTATCCAATGATAATTATCATAGCAAATTTACATTAAATTATCCTTATAATCAATCTGAGCTAGACTCACTTTTGAGCATTGATTATCCTAATACAGTTGTTAAAAACTCAAAATATTTTATAAATGATACACTGTATTTTGATACCCAAAGTATTGAACAACCAAAAATTATTAGAATATTCTCAGTAAGTAAAGCTAATGATGTACTTAATTTAATAGGCGAACATATTCCTGATACAGAATCAGAAACCCCAGTAAGCTTATATTTAAATGGTTTTGTATATGATGGAGATTTTATCTATTATATACTAACTGAAAGAAAAGCAGGTCAGGAAAAGTATGATTTATACAAAATAGACCTTAACTCAAATAACATATCATTTATTGAAAATCTATATAACTCAGGAGGCATTTAATTCTCTTTAAAATGGATAAATGACAACCCTTCTTGTAATTTAAAAACCGGGATAACATATTTGTTCTATCCCGGTTTTTGTTTTAAAAATTATTAAATTATACTAAAGGAAGTTTACTTTGCATCTTTATATTTTTTAAATTCAGAATAGTTCTTGTTGGTATATTTTTTAAAACATTTTCCAAAATAGTTTGGGTCGGGAATTCCAACATTTTTTGCAGTTATATACATCAAAGTTCCCTTCTTTGCATATTCAATTGCTTTTTTCATTCTGCATTCATTAATATAATCAATAAGATTAATATCTGTCTCTGCTTTGAACAATCTACTTAAATAACTTGCATTAAAACCAAAGATTTGGGCAATGGAAGCAACATTTAAATCCGGCTGTACATAATTTTCTTCTATGTATTTTTTTATCTTGCATACTGTGTCGTTTTTGTGAACCATTTGATAATCATCATCCTTCAACAGCTTTTCTTCTGATGTCTTTTTTAGTTCTATATAATTTATCACTTTTAATAGTGTTTTTCTTATCTCTTCACTGCCTACAGGTTTTAACAAGTATTCACATACACCTATTCCTATACATTCTCTTGCATACTCAAAATCACTAAAGGCAGATAAGACTATTATTTTTAAATCAGGATACCGTTTAATAGCTATTTTTGAAAATTCAATTCCATCCATAAATGGCATTCTTATATCTACAAACGCTATATCCGGCTTTATCTCGTCAATGGTATTAATGGCTTCTATACTGCCTGCAGCCTCTCCAGCCACTTCTACACCCACGTTTTCTTTCTCTATAATATTTCTTAACAGGCTTCGGAATGACCTTTCATCATCAATAATCATTACTTTATACATATAATTTCCCCCTACATTGGAATCTTAATTTCCATTTTAAAGTAAAGACCCTCTTTTGCTGTAATTTCATATAAATTCAAATCATTATAATAATATTGTATTCTCTTTATTGTGCTTTTAAGCCCAAAACCCTTTTCCCCCCCTTTATCACTAATTATATCTTTTAGCTGTTTTTCACTCATCCCCACTCCTGTATCAAAAACAACTATATGAACTCTTTCTTCTTTTTTATAAACAGATATTTTTATAATACCCTTTTCTCCTTTTAATCTTATACCATGATACAAACTATTTTCAACTAAAGGCTGTAATATCAATTTAGGAACTGTAATATCAAGTAATTTCTCGTCAATTTCATATTCAGCTTCAAACATATCGCCAAATCTTAACTTTTGAATTTCTAAATAATTTTTTACAATTTCAATTTCTTCTCTAAGAGAAATCTTTTTTCTTCCCCTGCTTAAAAAACCTTTGTAAAAGTTCCCAAGAGCCATAACAGCATTGTAGGTTTTTTCATCGGAATTTTCCAATGCAATGGCTGCTATAGAACTTAATGCATTATATAAAAAATGAGGTTTTATGCTCTCTTGAAGAGTCTCAAATTCCATTTTTTTGATTTTTCTCTCTTTACATATGATTTCTTCAATAGTTTTGTCTACTTCAACTAATCTTTTAGTATCTTTTAATATTTCTTTTCTTTGTTTTTCAAATAATTCTATACATTGATTTTCTTCTGATTTTAGCATATTAATACATTGCATAAGACTTTCTACAGGCTTTACTATATACATATAAAAAAACACGCCAATTAAGCACAATGAAATAACAGATATAATTAAAACTGCTAAAATAAATATTGTAATTTGTTCTGTATTTTTTCCTATGGTTAAATATGCTATAAAAATTATAATGGCTTGTGTCAATACTAATTTCAATAATACAAATATTAATTTTTCTTTTATTTTTTTAAAATTAAACCAATTAAATATTTTTTTTATCTTTTCAATCATAATTTAATTGTAACAAATTTATTTTTTCTTCTCAACTTATCAAGAAAATTCGTCAACTCATTAAGAAAAACCGCTATTTTTTCAATAGATTTTTATACTAAAAGAGAATTGTAAGTGATATGTTTTTAGAAATGTTAATTAATATAACAATTAAACTCCAGGAGGAAAAATTCCTCCTGAAGCACCAATATTCACATCAACCTTTAATTGCACCTGCCATAAGGCTCTGTTGAATTTTCTTACTCATGAAAGCGTATAACAGCAAGGTTGGAACTGTAGTAATTAGTAATGCCGCTCCAATAGGTCCCCATTCTGTAGAAAAAGTACCTTGAAGGGACTGAATTCCAACTGTAAGTGTATTATAGTCTGAATCTCTAATAAATACAACTGCAAACATCAACTCATTCCACGCTTGCAAATAAGTAAAAATAGCCACTGTAGAAATAGCAGGTTTTAAAAGTGGTAATATAATTCTGAAAAATATTCCATATACGCCGCACCCATCTATACAGGCAGCCTCATCTAACTCTCTTGGAATACCTGACATAAAGCCACTAAAAATTAAAATAGCCATTGATAATGCAAAACCTACATAAGGAACAATCAAAGCCTGATAGGAACTTAGCATTTTTAACTTACTCAATACAAGAAAAATAGGCAAAATCGCTGCATGAATTGGAATTGTCAATCCTAACATGAAAACATTGTTAAATGTTTTTCTTCCCTTCCACACAAGTCTTGTCAATGCATAAGTAGCCATTGCTGCAAAAATCACCGTTAATAATATGGTTATTCCCGTTACAATTACACTGTTTAAGAAATATCTACCTACCCTACCTATTGTCAAAGCCCTATGAAAGTTTGACCACATCCACTCTTTTGGAAGACCTATTACATTTCCTCCAAAAATCTCTTTGTTGCTCTTTAGGGAAAAAGTAAACAACCAGTATAAGGGGAATAAGTTTATAATTGCCCATATACCTAATATAATATAGGTAAATATCGTTTTTATTTTAAATTTATTCATATACTCCTTAAATTTACTCATTTACATCTCCTCCGTTCTTATACCGGCTTTTATAAGCAATGCAAAAAAGAAACATAAGAAAATTATCCAAACAGCTATTGAACTTCCAAATCCAAACCGGTAACTGCTAAAAGCCTGTTCAACCATTAATGTAGCAGGCACCTGGCTAGCTCTTAATGGTCCTCCTCCTGTCAATACATATATTAAGTCAAAAGCCTTTAAAGAACCTGTTACTGCAAAAATTAAAGAGACTCTGATAATTGGCTTAAGCATTGGGATTATAATATGTCTTGACACCTGTCCCTCAGTTGCTCCATCTATTTGAGCAGCTTCTCTTAATTCCGGTGATATTGACTTTATTCCTGCATACATTAAAAGCATGTGATAACCCACATATTGCCAAAGCAGTGGAATAAACACTGCAATTAATGCAATTTTAGGATCCCCAAGCCAATCTCTTGTCATATTTTCTAACCCTATTGAGTTTAAGAGAAAATTTAAAATACCATATGAAGGAAAATAGATTTTTTTCCAAAGTTGACCTACAACAACTGTTGATAACAACACAGGCAGGAAAAATACCCCTAAAAAAAACCTCTCCCCTTTTATTCCTCTTGCTAGCAGTAAAGCCAGACCAAGGGAAATTGGCAATTGAATAAAAACAGATAATACCGCCAAAATCAGCGCATTTACAATTGAACTAGTAAATTTTAAATTGGTATTTGTAAATAATTCTTTATAGTTTCCCAGCCCTATAAATATTTTTTTTGCAACACCATAGTCAAAAAAACTATAATATACTGACATAAAAATTGGTATAATGATTACAGTAAAGAATAGTATTGCTGCGGGAAATATAAATAAAAATATAGCTAACTTATTTTTTCTCACAGAGTCCATCTTTTGACCCCTCCTATTTAACTTACTCCTTCAAAAACAATCAAAACCTTTCTTAACAAATACTGAATATATGTGCATTTGCTCGAAAGGTTTTGATGTCTTAATTTTCTCAAAAAACTTTCACTTCTTGAGAAAATATAGTTTCTCTATTTACCCTAGCAAGCTGCTTTTTGCAACTATCACTAAGATACTACTAAGATACATTGTAATGAGGTTACTACTCATCCATTCAGCATTTAATTAACGTCTTTTCCAAGGTTTTCCTTCATTCCATTTACAAAATCCTCTGGTGTGATTTGACCAAAATACAATTGTTCTAATAAGTTTAGATAAGTATCCTTGTACTCTGGCTCCATAAGTGTATCAAACCAAAGTGTGAAAGATGTAGCACCTTCTACAAAACTTGCAAGTTTTCTAGTAAGTGGATTTACGTTACTGTCATCATAATTTACTTCCCATACAGGAAGTCCTGCACCGTCAAGGTATGAGTACTTAGATATACTTCTTGCCATTTCTATTGCTGCTTTTGCTGCAAGTTCTGGATGTTTTGAAGATTTACTTACCATAAGTGTATCAGCTGCACCACCCATGAAATCAGTTCCTGCTGCATTGCTTCCTGCTACAGGATATGGAACCGCATCAAAATCCTCTGGATTTTCTGCATCCTGCTGAATAGAACCTGCCATCCAGCTTCCTGTTACAAACATTGCAACTCTTCCTGCATAAAACTCAGCACTAGCTTCGTCATTTGTCATTCCTGCTGCACCATCAACAAATGCACCTATCTCAACTAACTTTCTAAAATTAGCTGATGCTTGAACAAAATCAGAGCCTTCATAAGTTCCCCCTGAACGTGTTAATGTTGATACTACCTTATCATGCCCAACTGATTTTAAAACTAAGTTGTCATGAGTCATAGCAAGAACCCAAGTATCTTTTGCACTTATTCCAATTGGAGTAACTCCATTTGCTTTAAGTTTTTGACATACTTCAACAAGTTCATCAAATGTAGTTGGAGCTTCAACTCCATTTTGCTCAAATATTTTTTTGTTATAGAACAATGATGAAATAGGAGTTGTATAAGTTACACCGTATACTTTTCCATTATATGTTTGGTAAGTTAATGCTGCATCGTTTATTTGAGATTTATACTCGTCAGTAAAATACTCATCAAGAGCTAACACATTACCTGAGTCTACAAATGGTGCGGAAAATCCTCCACCCCAAGTGTAAAATATGTCAGGAAGGTCATTTCCTGTAACTGATGTTGCAATAGTTGTTTTGTAAGACTGGTTTTCGAAAGTCTCATGCTTAATTTTAACACCTGGGTTTGCAGCTTCAAAATCTGCAATTGCTTTAGTGTATGCATTGTGAAATGCATCACTTTCAGTTGCAATACTCCACATAACTAACTCAATCTCTTCCCCAGTACTGTTGCCTTCATCCACTGGGTCCTCATTATTTGTATCTGGTGCTTCAGTTGGGTCTACATTACTGTCTCCACCTCTGCCACCACAACCAGCAAAAACAAGTGCTATAACCATAATACATGCTAATAAACTTACTAATTTTTTCTTCATTCTTAGATTCCCCCTGTGTGTATTTTTTTACTACATAATTATAAGCACTTCCATGCTAATATGCAACGGATTATTTTTACCTATAATATGCAATATTTTTACTTTGGTAGAATAGAAGGAGTTTTTTGTTCTAGAACCCTTATCAAAACTCTCCCACCATCCATTTAAATATCTATTCTAGATATTTTTAAAAATTCCTTCTATATCTACAAAAATATTTTTCCCAAATTATAATATTTTATGCATTTTGAAAATATATTTTAAATTATGTAAAAAAATAAAATTCCAGAAATCTTAAGTCCTGGAATTTTTGGCGTGCCCAGAAGGAGTCGAACCCTCAACCTCTTGATCCGTAGTCAAGCACTCTATCCAATTGAGCTATGGGCACATGCAAAATTATTAATAATTATTTAAATTTTTAATCAATATCTAATATAGTAATATAAAAACAAAAAAAAATCAACTGTATTTTTCTACTTTAAAAATTATTAGATTACTTAAGATATATAATAAAAAGAGGTTTAATTCCTAGATTTTTTCCTAAGAATACTTTATATAAGTTTTATTATTCCTGTAATATACCAAACTTATGTGATATAATATTTATGCACTGCATAAGAATATTTTCCCAAAAACAAAGAAGGGATTGAGTTTTAAATGTTATTCGATTCTTACAAATCAATTTTATATTCGGATACATTGGTACCGGATATTTTTATTACTGAATATATGCCTTTAATGGATTCAAACTCTGTAAAGGTATATTTGTATTGTTTGTTTTTAAGTAAGCACAATAAAAAAGCTTCCACAGAAGAATTTGCCAAAAACCTTAATATGGATATAGCAGCAGTTAAGCAATCTTTTGCCTGCCTTGACAATATGGGAGTATTGTTGTGGAAAGAAAACGGTCTTTACCTTCATGATTTAAAAGAAAAAGAAATTAAAAAAATGTACCGTTTAAAAACTACATCCACTCCCCAGGAAGCAATTAAAAATAGTGAAAAAAATAAAAAGCGCAACGAAATTATATCTACAATAAATAATACTTTTTTCCAAGGGGTTATGTCTCCCTCCTGGTACACCGACATAGACGCCTGGTTTGACAGGTTTAGATTTGACGAAGATGTAATGCTGGCACTTTTTCAATATTGCTTTGATCAAAAGGGCTTGTCAAAACCTTATATAGAAAAGGTTGCAGAAAGCTGGAAAAGCAGAAATATAAAAAATTCTTTTGACTTAGATAACTACTCTATTGAATACGAAAAGTTTAAAGATGTGAGAAAATCCATAGTTAAAAAACTAAAACTAAATAGAAATCTTACAGAATATGAAGAAAAATATGTTGAAACCTGGGTGATGGATTATAAGTACTCTTTTGAAATTATAGAATTAGCACTTAAAAAGACTACTTCAAAAACCAACCCTAATTTTAATTACATACACAGCATTATAACCGATTGGTACAAAAATGAATTAAAAACTAAAGAAGAAATTCTTATATATGATGCCAACAGGAAAAAGTCATCCGCTAAAAATGCTAAAGTATCTGCAGCTGTGCCTCAAAAAGAGAATTTTGAACAGCGTCAATATGATGATGGATACCTTGAAAGCCTTTATGAAAATGCTTAAAATTCAGGAGGTAATATGGGCAAAAATGTATACAACCTGATTAAATCAGAGTATGAAAGCAGACAAAGAAAAGCACATGAATTACTTTTAAAAAGGAGAACTTTAGCCTATTCTAAAGTTCCTCTCATTGAAGAAATTGACAAACAAATAAAGAGTTGTGGTATCAAGTATACTAAAATGATACTTCAAAAATCTGTACCTTCTGATAAAGCTATAGACCAATTGTTTAAAAAAATTTCCGATCTTAAACAGGAAAAAAAGCAGCTCCTTGAAAAACATTTTAATGACCCTGATTATCTGGAACTGCAGTTTTACTGTGAGAAATGTCAGGATACAGGTTTTACTGTGGGTTCAAATGGTACTAAAAAGTGTTTTTGCTTTAAACAGCAATATATTGACAATTTATTTAGTCAGTCAAATTTAAAGCTTTTAGACAAAGAAAATTTTTCTCACTTTAATGAGAATTATTATCCAGATGCCGTTGACCAATCTAAATACGGAATTAAAATAACACCTCGGGAAAATATATTAAAAATTAAATCCCGGGCTCTTTCTTTTATTGATAATATAGACAATCCTGAAGAAAAAAATCTTTTCTTCAGCGGTCCCACTGGTGTTGGAAAAACCTTTATGATAAATTGCATTGCAAAAGAGCTTTTAGAAAGAGGAAGAACTGTTTTATATCAGTCCTCTCCCTCTCTTTTCAACACCATAAACCAGCATAATTTAAAATTTCAAAGGGGAGAAGTTTTTGAAGAGGATACTGTATATAAAAGCATATACAATGTAGAACTTTTAATAATAGATGACTTAGGTACAGAATCTCAAACTGCTGCAAGATATGCAGAGCTTTTAAATATTATAAATATACGCCAGGAAAACAATATCCATCGCCCATGTAAAACCATTATTTCCACAAATATCGGAATTAATAAACTAAACCAATACTATGGGGAAAGGGTTGTTTCAAGAATAATAGGTGGATTTGATTTATTTAAGTTTGCCGGTCAAGACATACGTGTGTTAAAAAAACTTTCAGAAGACAGTAATAACTTAAAATAGCTTAACTTGAAAATATAAATCCATATCCTTGGATGATATAAGTAATTATAACTATCAAAAGTCCAGGAACAAAAACCACAATATCCATTGGCTTTATAGGTTCTTTCTCTTCTACAATATCAACTTTTGTTTCTGATGTATTTCTAATAAACAGATACATGGAAAATCCAAAAATTGCGCCAAAAAACACAATAACCATTAAAAATCCAATTATAATACCAATTAATTTAACTGCAGATACATCTATAGGCATGTTTTCAAAAGGCATATTTTCAAGTTGGGAAAAAATATCTGTATCTGTTCCGCTGCTTACTCCCCTGCCTTCTAAAAACTCTTCTGCCTTTAATGAAAATAAAGTTAAAAGAAGAGCTATAGAGTTATTTGCAAAGTGAGCAAAGATACCACCATACAGAGAATTTGTTCTGTAAACAATAAACCCTATTAAAGCACCTAAAAGAAAAGTTCCAAAAAGCCTTTGAAAATCAAGATGCATTAATCCAAAAAGCAGAGCTGTAATTATAATGGCCTTTTTAATCCCATATCTTTCAAGACCTCTTTGAATAACTCCTCTAAAAAGCACTTCCTCACAAATTCCCGCTGCTACACCTACAATAAAAAAACTTATTAAAACACTGGGTAAATTATCTTCTACTGGAATTTGAAATAATTGGACTTTTCCAAAAATTGTTTTAACCAGAAGGTGGTTTAAAATATTAAATACACCCACTAAAGGCATTGCAGATGTAATAAGAAAAAATATTATAAAAAATGTTTTTAATTTAATTTTATTTAATCTCAATACTTTCTTCACATCAAATTTAAATAAAACCAGAAATAAAACAGGCGGGAGTAATATTACTATAAATTGGACAATTAAATTTCCTGTATAAAAGCCCAATTTCTGAAGGTATGTACTTGCAAAAAAGAACAAACACGCACAAATAGAATATAGTGCTCCTGCATGAATAAGACTTGGATTTTTAAAATCTTTTTCCATAGTTAATACCTCACATTTTTTTATTTATAGTAAATACATTGGAACTTTTTGTTTTTTTAAATGCATATTTTTATCTATTATATCATTTTTAAACTTCTATTTATACATTGATTTTCTTTTAAATTTTTAAAATAAGATATTATAAGCTTCAGATAAAGTTATATTCCTCATCCGAAGCTTATATACCTTTAAATTTATTTATATCTTTTGGTTTGTACATTTGACTTATACATTTGATTATTTTTATATAAATTTATACAAATTTTATCTTTGAGTTTTGCTGTATATTTTACTATACATTAACCTACATGGTTAATATTCCATTTGGAGTATCCACTATCATTAAAATTTTCTCTTCCTTGCCTGTCTCTGCATTAATATATACAAGAAAATCCTTATCATTTAATTTTCCTTTAAACTCATAGGTGAACAACTCAGTTTTATAATCTGTAGGTATAATTGCAAGACCTGAGCTAATTATCTCCATTCTATCTCCAATCATATCCCTTGCTTCTTCTAAAGTTATTTTAGGTTCAGGTATGTTTCTTTCGCTGTGGGAATAAAGATATCCTTTGCTTTCAAAACCTACAATATCACCATTATCTAATGCTATTTTCACTTTAATAAGATCTGGATATATAGTTACATCTTCCTGCTTATAGGCATAATTTATGGTAGCTGTTCCATCTTCCTTTAAGTAATAGGTGTCTACCATTCCTTTATAACCTCTCTCTTCTAAAAACTTTTTACCAAGTTCCTTTGCCTTGTCTATATCTATTGTCTCTTCCCCTGTTTCCCTGTTGCGAAGCATCCAGAGTATATGTCCACCCTTTTGAGTGACATCTATAGAGGCAATATCATCTTTTGAAGCATTTTTAAATACAACATTATAGCTATATGTCTTTATATCAGAATTGTCGTTTTTTCCCACCTCATTAACGCTTTCTACTTTGTCTTTCCCAAAAAATTTAATAACATGTTCTTTTGCCTCCTCCTGGTCTAATGTTTCACCAGTAAGACCTTTTGGCTTAATTTGGGTCAAATGATCAGAAAAAGGTCCATCATAAATAAGAGTAGGGTAGTCTACAAAAGTCTTGTCTATATTTTCAAATTGTTCTTTGGGCATTTCATTAGAAGTCCTTTGAAACAAGGGAGTCCCTTTTTTATTTAACTCACCCCACTTTAGTCTTCCTGTGGAAATTTGGTTTTGCAAATCATTTAAGTTTTTATTTAAGGATTCTGCATAACCATGAAGATCTTCTATCATTTTGTAGTGTTTTTCGTCTAAATTTTCCCCTTCCATATTTTTGTGATTTATTGAATAGGCTAAGTCCCCTACCTGAGATAAAAACTTGGCTGTGTTTGCTAAAACATGCTGTGAAATGGGCAATTGCCCCAAATTTGCCTGTGCCATATTTGCCTGTCTCCAAGCTTCCTGCATAGTTGTTGCAGTTGCATTTGGTGTGGATGTTATAAGAGATTTTATCAATAATGTCTGCACATTATCCACATATCCAACCATTTCATAAAAAGAACGATTGTACTGATTGTCCAGTTCCTGACGCAAATTTGCTGTGTTCCTGTATTGATACATACCCCATGCTGCAACCAACGCCAACGCCACAATTGTAATGGTATACATTTTCCTGTCTGACAACCTGTTTTTAAAATCCTTTAGCTTATCTCTAATGCTCAAATTTACACCTCCTATTTTTACTTTCCAAAATTATGCTTTCCTATTTTTTTTACAATGGTTCTGCTCCAAATCCATTTGCTAGTTGCAGTTTCCGGATTCCAGTAATACACACATCCATTTGTAGGATCCCATCCGTTAAGTGCATCTCTTGCCGCTTTTAAGACAGTTGAATTAGGATCAATTGGTACATTTATCTGACCGTCTGTCACTGCTGTAAAGGCAGAAGGCTGGTAAATAACTCCGGCTATGGTATTTGGGAATCTTGGATCTTTTACTCTGTTTAAAATAACTGCTCCAACAGCAACCTGACCTTCATAGGGTTCCCCCCTTGCCTCTCCATTAATTGCTCTGGCTATAAGCTGCTCGTCCCTGATAGAATCACCCATAGCATACACTTCTCCAACATCTAAATTGTTCACAATGGGGGGGATAAAACTTTTTCCTCCAAAATACAGGGGTGCTGCAATGGAAAAAATAACAATAAAAGCAATTAGTATTTTAATTTTTTTCAAATTATCTCTCCTTTCTAAATTCAATTAATTCATATGTGTTGAGTAACAAATTATGGATGAAAATAAGCTAAATAATCTACATTTAAAGCTATTTTTTGTTTTTTTATAAAAAATATTCACCATCTTAAAATGCTATTTTATTTAATGGTATAACATTGACTTTTTCGCTAAATAATAACTACATAATATATAAAAAATAAAATTAAATTACCTGTTGAGGTGCTTTATGGACGTTTTGTTTTTGTCAATATCAATGGGGGCAGGACATTTAAAAGCTGCCTATGCCTTAAAAGAATATGTGGAAAAAAAATATCCTCATTCTAAAAATATAATTGTGGATACTTTTAAATATATAAACCCTTTGGCACATAAAATCATTGTGGATGGATACTTAAAAACAATAAAAATCAAACCCCAATTATACGGAAAACTATATAATTTATCTGAATACATAAAAATTTTAAATAAACTGAGTAATATTATGAATATCATGCTGTCACCTAAAATAGAAAGACTAATTAAAGAATTTAATCCCTCTGTTATAGTGTGTACCCATCCCTTTCCACTGCAGATGGTTTCTTATTTAAAAAAAGAAAATAAAATTTCTACACCAACAATTGCAATTTTGACAGATTATGTAAATCACCCTTTGTGGTTTCACAAAAACATTGAAGCTTTTATAGTGGGACATGATTATATAAAGCAGGACATGGTACGGTGCGGAATTCCAAAAGAAAGAATATTCTCATATGGTGTGCCAGTTTCACAAGTTTTTTTAAACAAAGAGAAAAAAGCTTTGGCAAGAAAAGAGTTATCCTTAGAGGATAAATTTACCGTTCTCATTATGGGCGGAAGTTTGGGTTATGGAAATTTAGAAAGTACTTTTGTAAACTTTGGAAAATGTTTTAGAGAAATGCAGTTAATCGTCATATGTGGAAAAAATAAAAAACTTGAAAAAAGGCTTAAAAAAATTTCTTATTCTTTTAATAAAAAGGTGCAAATTTTAGGGTATACAAATAATATTTCTAAACTTATGGATGCAGCAGATATTCTTGTAACTAAGCCTGGGGGCATGACTATATCAGAAGCTCTTATAAAGGAGCTTCCTATGTTTATAATTTCCCCCATACCCGGTCAGGAAGAGAGAAATGCAAAATTTCTTGTAACTTCAGGTGCTGGAATAATCATTTCTAAAAATGATGATATAGAAAATATTTTTTGTCAGACAATAGACAATCACTTAAGATTTCAACAAATGAAACAAATGACCAGAAAGCTTTCCACCCCTTGCTCTGGCAAAAACATACTTAATTTAATGGAAAGGCTTTCTAAAAAGACTAACGTACTTTAAATAATTTATTCTGACATGACGCCAGAATCAAATATTCTTTTTATACCTATCAAATTGTTTTGAAATTTTTCATTTTGTATATAGTCTACAATAACTCCCTCAGATTTGCTGGCATAAACAAATTGATTTTCTTCAATAAAAATACCAACCTCAAAAACTTTTTCTAAGTCTTTACCATCATTTAAGAAAACCAAATCCCCTGGTTTAATATCCTGAACATTTATGTCTTTTCCTTTAAAATTATAATAATCCAAAAGATCTTCTTTTGAAAATTCAATACCGTTTATTTTGCAGCATATGTACACAAGACCTGTGGAATCTATGCCCTCCCATGTACTGATTCCTCCAGAAAGATAGGAAGTATTGACAAACTTATTAGCGGTAGAAGCCAAATCCTTGCCGGATGTCTTTGGTATTGACTGTTTAGCAGGCACTACAATTGTATCTTTCCTTTCAATCCAACCAGTAGTACCTTTGGGCAAAGCCACTTCATAATAATTTTCCTTCACACTTAGTATGTAAAGTTCGGTGCCCATCACCACATCCTTTACTGTAACTTTGCCTTCTGGCTTATCAAGAATTTTTTTTGTTTTTCCTGTAACCACAACTCTGTCTTTGTAAAGTTCTTTCATTATACTTTTGCAGTTTTCATCTATACTCTTTGTCCTAACCCAGCCAATATGCCCATCAGCTGCTTTAACTTCAGACCATCCACCTTCACTTCCAAGAACGGTAACTTCCTGATTAAACAGCGCCTGGGTTAATCTTTCAGAGGATAAATCAGTATCTTTAAAAACATCTGCCACTGTGCCAATTACAACTGCTTTATTTTCATAATAAGCCTCATCTATTTCAATTTCCAATTCATTGCTCTCTGGCTTTTGAATACAAGATACAATTAAAAATTGAATTAAAAAAATAGCCATTATTAATATTACTTTTTTTCTAACATAAATCATTCTAACCACCAGAACCATCTTAAATATTTAACCACTAAATTTTAATTCTCTTTTTATTTCTTTCATCCAAAACATTCTCAAGGGCAACAGCTTCGTTTACAGCACTTTCTATTTTTTCCAAAAGATCTTCTTCAGATCCAAGCTTCAAATTTATTTGCTGTTTTAACATATATACCGTGCTTTTTATATAATCAAGGCGGGTATCTATTCTTTCTAAATTCAACTTTTCATCTTTTAATCTGGATAATATTTTTTCATCCATTTCAATTATCATTTCCATATTTTCACGTACTTTTGGGTCATTTATAAAATTTAGTTTTCTGGTGTTTTTTGCTATTTTTTCTTGCACTGGTTTTACATCTATGGCGTTAAGTTCTTTGGTTCTTATACAAAAACTTTTTAAAAGTTTTATATATGAAATCACTAAATCCAGAGCTTTTTCTGTTATCTTTTCATTTATAAAATTTGGTCCCTCTTTGTAATATGACTTCATTATTTCATTTTTGTCATTCATAATAGAACGCAGTTTTTTATAGTAGGCTGCATTTGTATATTTTCTTGCATCATCTGCTAATACTGTACATGCCTTGTCTAGTTTTTTTATGTTTTTATGCTTCATTTTAGCAATGAATCTCTCTTGAAATTTTTTGCTGGTAAAGCTTTGAATTACCAAACCTATATACACAGCAATAGCAACAGCACTAAGGGGAAGAAACAACTCTTCCCTGACGTTATTAACTGCTAATAGTGAAGCTACAAGTATAGAAAATATCCCAATATTCCTGGTGCTAAATAATGAACTAATAAATAATTTAAACTTCATTTACCTACAACCCTTGCTTTAATAATAAATACTTGCTTTATAAACTTACTGATTCTTATTAAGGTTTATCCCCTTGTTTTCTGCCTTTTCTTTTACTTCAAATCCACCATCTCCGCTTAACATAGCCTCTGCCCTGGCCTTTGCTCTTTCACGGGCAGAATTTAAGTCCAATTTCTTCAACTTCATATCTATATTAGAATCATTAAGGCTTTCCACAGCATTTGCCCTGGCAATCTTTTTATTAACTATCTCTCTTGCTCTATCCATATTCTCATTTATATTTCCAATTTTATTGTTTTTAGATGCATACTTTGCATTGACAGTATTTATATTTTCCTTTAATTTTGCCATTTTTTCCTGAGTCTTTAAAGTTTTCAATTCATTTAGTTTTGAATTCATTTCAGATTCAAAGACTTTGTAGTTTTCCCGTATTGCTTCAACTTCTTTCATAGCATTATCATGAGTAGCCTTATGGGTTTCATATACAGTTTGATACTCTTCTTCATGCATAAGCAATTCTATTAAAAGTTCTCTATCTCCTTGCCTTTTTGCAGCTTCTATCCTTGCTCTTACCGCATCTAAGTTTTTTTCTGCACTTTTCATTTCAATTTTTATAAGCTCTGCATTTGTCTGAATTTCTATTATCTGCTGCTCAGCTTCCTTACGTGCTTTTTTTATTTGATTTTTTATATCTTCAAATAAAAGGTTGGGATTATTTTCCTCTAAACCTCCTAACAAACTTCCAAAAAAGCCTCTTATCATAGTTCCTAGTCTGCTAAAAAAACCCATATATGCTCCTCCTTAAGAATAGTTCTTACTATTCATTAATTTATAATAAATGTTGGTCTTTGTAAATAGTAAATTTATTTAAAACTTTTGTACCTGACTAATTAATTACTCCTGTCATCTAATAGATTCTTATATTTTTCGGGAAGTAAATCCTTGTCATCGCACTCTTCAATTGCCAGCATAGTCATAAATTCTACCTGCTGGGTACTTGGTCTTATCCGCATTAAAGCTTCTTTTAGCACCTGCTCTGTAAGTACATTGCCTTCAATATCTTCCTCATTTGCTATCTCATAAGCTTTTCTCACAACTGTTTCAATTTCTGCCCCTGTGTAATTCTCCGTTTTCTTTGCAAAAGAAGAAAAATCCTCCACATCGGTATCAAATCCATATTTTTTGATAATTATCTTAAATATTTCAGCTCTTTCTTTTTCCCCAGGTAATAGTATGGGTATTTTTTTATCAAACCTTCCCGCTCTTTTTAATGCCGCATCTAAAAGATCCGGTCTGTTGGTTGCTGCAATAAATATAACTTTGCCTCTATTATTTGTATTACTGGTAAATTGCAAAAATTCATTAAAAATATTTCTGCTAACCCCGCTATCGCCGCTCTCTCCTCTTGTAAAAACAGTGTCTATCTCATCAACAAAAACTATCACCGGTTCTTGTGATTGTGCACCTAAAAGGCACTTTTTGAAATTTTTCTCACTTTCACCAACATACTGTCCTAATATTCTGGACATATCTATTTTGACACAATTGAATCCGCTAGACTTTGCCAAGGCATTTACCAAAAGTGTTTTCCCTGTACCAGAAGGTCCACACAAAAGTATTCCCATAGGAACTCTTCTCAAATCACCTTTTCTAATAGGTTCAACAATATTTTTTAAAAGATAGTTTTTGGCCTTTTCCATTCCTCCTATATCGTCAAACCCTATCTCCGGATAAATAAATTCTAATACATCCCCATATTCCTTTTTTAAGACAGAGTGCTTTTTTTCTTTAATAAATTCAAAACTTATAGGCACATCTTCCGCTTCAGATTTAAGCTTTATATCTTTTATTGCCTTTTTGCTAAGTCCAGAGGACAGTTTTGCAAAATCACTAACACTAATATCCATCTTAACACTTTTATCCTTTAAAAGGTAGTGTATGTACTCCATCCTCTCCTGTTCGCCAGGAAGTTCTACCAGTATAGGTTCTACCCTGTAAGCTGATTTTAGCACTTCGCTATTTACTTCAGCAAGGGTGTTTGCCATTAAAAATATGGTGCTTCCCACAGAAGATATTTTTGAGCTGTTTGACCACTCACATAACCAAATAAGAGCCATTCTCTCTTCAATAGACATTGATGCCACATCACCTGATGGTATTATTTTTTCCACATGATCTATAAATAAAGCCATTTTTGTATCTTTTAGTGCCATGTCGATATAATAAAACAATTTAGAAGGCATTGCGTGCATGGAATCTTTTACCACATTAAAGGTGATTTTATTAAATTCCCTTTCCATTTCAGGTTCTAAAAAAGTCAATCCTTTGGATATGTCGTAAAATGCCACAATGGAAAAATTTCTGCTTTTAATAAATTCCTCATAGATGTACCTGTCAATAAATCTATAATTATCAACAACATCTCTTATATTAAAATAAAGAATAAATTCATGGGATATTCCCGCTTTATATATATTTAAAAATTTATCGTACCACATAATATAATAAAACAAAAAAACAAAATGTTTCCTTGTTTAACCTCCTGCCAAAATAATTTAAATAATTTAATTTCTATTTTATCATACTTACCATCCATATCAATAGTAATTGTTGCAATTGATAACTGTTTCATTTATTGCTTGTTTATTCTTTATACATTTTTTCAATCTCTAAAGTGAATAATAAAATGTGTATTTAAAAACAGTATAGGAGGTTTCTTATGGAAACGGTGGATTTTAATATTCCTACACTTTCATGCGGTGCATGTTCCGATAAAATACAAGAAAATGTCCAGGAACTAAAAGGCGTTACCAATTCATCAGTTGATTTAAAAAGCCAACAGCTTAAAGTGGAATACAATCCTTCTGACATTAGTCCTGAGGAAATAAAAAAACATATATCCCAAATGGGCTATGAAGTTTTGTAATTTCTATTATCTAAAAGAATAAAAGTGCAGAAAATTTAATATACTGCACCTTTATTCTTTACTTTTATCTAAAAACAAATACTATTTCTATTTATTAAAACATGATACTTTATTTACTAAGGTGGGCATTTACAATAATTACATCACTTAATTTATCAACATCATTTGCTATTTCCGGATGTTCTGAAATTATACATTTTGCTTTTATATTTAAAATATTAAATACTTTCTTCTCCGCATCTTCTATGGATAACCTTCCCAGCAACAACTTTATAAAAAACCAAAAACCAAATACACGCGCCATTTTAAAAGGGCTTTTTCTATAATCCACAAGCTTTTCAATTAAAGAAAGGGAAGATTGGATAACAGATGACTTAATATAAACAATATTCCCTCCTGTAAATGTTCCCTCTTTTACTTTCACATAGGTTCTTTCCATTTCAGGGTACAATTTAACGTTAAGAGATTTTTCAACCACCGGGTAGCAAAAATCCCCTTTTGATTCTTTGCATTTATTTACAAAGTCGTTTATTGTATCCGGCGTTATCAAAGGAATGTCAGCAGTACATACTAATAAATGCTCATCTGAATTAAAATAACTTATCCCTTTCATAAGATTTTCAACAATTGAACCCTTTGCATCTATTATATCATCAACTTTTCCCAAAATAGCATCTGCTATATCATCTTTAGGTCCCACAACAACTATTTTTCCTATACCATCAGCACTTTTTAATGCATCAATGACATATTCAATTAATGTTTTTTTATTAATTTCAATAAGGCATTTATTTTTAAATCCACTCCAACTTTCGTCAGATTGTGAGCCTGCTAAAATTATTGTGTTTAACATACTTTCCCCTTCTTGACTCAAATATTAAAATAATATATCACTTAGTCTCTTTTCCTTTAATGTTTTTGAGAGTTTTAATAATATTCTCCTGTTGTTTTTTTATATGCTTTTGTGCGTAAATCCTTGCCTGCTCCCCGTTTCTTCTTGAAATTGCTTCGTATATGTCCTGATGCTCTTTAATTAAAGCCTCATGTCTGCTGTAATCTTTTAAGTATATAACCCTAAACCACTGAATCTGTTCTCTTAACTTACATGCAATTTGAATAAGTTTATCATTTCTTGAAGCACTATAAATTAAATCATGAAACTCAACATCTTTTTTTATTGTTCCCTGCAAATTATCTTTTTCTGCATAAGACTTAAACTGAGAAAGAATTTGCTCCAAATTTTTTATTTCTTCATCTTTTATTCTTTCGGCAGCAAGAGAAGTAGCAAGACCATCTAGGGAAGCACGTACCTCTAAAACGTCCATAATATTTTTAACAGAAAGCTCTGCTACATGGGCACCTTTTCTAGGCAGCATCTCAACTAAACCATCCAATTCCAGTTTTCTAATAGCTTCTCTTACTGGTGTGCGGCTGACTCCCATTTTTTCTGCCAGCTTAACCTCCATCAAACGCTCTCCTGGTTTTAGTTCTCCTGAAATAATAGCTTCTTTTAATGTATTAAAAACAACTTCTCTTAAAGGTTTATAGTCATTAAGATTAATTTTTGAAAGTTTGCCTGCCATAATACTACATCTCCTCACATAGTGTTTCTGCCATAAAACATTCCCATTTGTTATTTTTTATTTTTTCATATGCAAAACGTGCCTTTTCTCTGCTTTCAAATATTCCAAAAACCGTTGGACCGCTTCCGCTCATCATACTGCCTAAAGCTCCAAGTTCTATAAGCTTTTGTTTAATTTCCTCAATAACTCCGTATTTTTTTATAGTAACTGTCTCCAGTACATTTTTCATGTTTTTTGCCACATACTCAATATCTTTTCTCTTTATAGCCTCTAAAATCAGTGGAATATTTGGTCTTTCTAATATATCACTTAAATTCAGGTTTTTGTAAACCCAGACTGTTGACACAGATACCTTAGGTTTAACAGCAACTATATTCACATTATTAAAAGATTCTATGGGTGTTAATATCTCTCCTATTCCCTCTGAAAGCATAGTTCCACCTTTTATACAAAAAGGAACATCGGCTCCTATGGTTTTACCAAGCTCCATCAGCTCTTTTTGATCTAAATTAAGGGAAAATAATTTATTAATCCCCTCAATAACAGCTGCCGCATCTGTGCTTCCTCCGGCAAGTCCTGCCGAAACGGGAATGTTTTTGATTATTTTTATTTTAATTCCTTTTTTAATTCCATATCTTTTTTTAAGCAGTTCTGCAGCTTTGTATGCAATATTGCCGCTTCCAGTAGGAACCCAGGGTTTGTCACAATCAACATAAATCCCCTCATCTGTAGTTTCAATGTATACATCATCATGAAGGTCTATTGACTGCATAATCATTTTTACTTCATGGTACCCATCGTCTCTTTTCTTTAGTATATCAATAGATAAATTTATTTTTGCATTAGCTTTTAAATAAATGTTATTCATTATTCACCATTTTGTCCTGTTAATTAGTTCTTGTTTTATATGCTTTTATAATACTTCAATATATTATATACAAAATGAGTTCCTTTTTCAACAACGGGAAAATGTATAGCTTAAAACCCTGCCTTGCAAAAGACAGGGTTTTAAAAAAATTTTTAAATTTTTCGTGGAATGATAATTTGTTCTCCGACCTTCAACTTTTCTTCCTCTATTTTGTTAAATTTCTTTACATCTTCAACGGTAGTTAAATATTTTTTAGCAACTTTCCATAAATCATCCCCAGGTTGTGAAAAATACACCGTCAAACTTGCAAAGTTTTCGCTATCTAGTCTTTCTTCTTCCTTTTCAGAAGCCTCAGTTGCCAGGGAATACTGGGTCTCATCCGACACCTTTACATTAACGTTTACAATTGCTCTTACCTCAACTTCATTTTCAGAAACCATGCTAAAATTACAATGTTCTACTTCTAAATCCACTTCACAATTCATCCCTGCCCTTACACCCTGCAATTCAACATTGTGTTTAAATGGTATTTCGCTGTTGTGACAAAAAACTGGCTGTTCTTTATTGTTTGCAACATACAGTATGCCATTATTTACACTTCCCTCTATAGAAACACCACTGTCTGAAATGGTGCTTTCAAATAAATTAGGTTTAGATAATACATTAAACACTTCTAAAATACTTGGATTATCCCCATTTATCTTTACAACTTCTTTTAATATCACCTGACTTCTATCTTGACATACAATCCTGTTTGTTTTAAAAACCTGGGTATTTAAGTCTATTTTTGACCTTATGCTATATGCATCAGATATAATTTCTAAGCTTCTCTTACTGCTTGCCTGAGCCCATATAAAAACTTTAACTTCACTTCTTAAAATCCTAAGTTCCCCGTCACTGTCTTCCTCAGGACTAAAGAAAAAATCCTCAATGCTATAGTCAATTTCACATTCCGAATCCTCATCTATTCCTTGAAAGTCCAAAGCTTGAGTAAATGATATTTCATGTTCCATAAATTCAATACTTCTTTCTTCTGTATCTCCAATATAAAGAGTCAAAATATTTATATCACCTTTTGCTATTATTTTGTCATCTGCTATTTTGTAGTCCTTACCGGTAATTTTCACATCTGTCCTTAAAATTTCTTTTATAGACGGTTTTCCCACTGGTATTTCTAATGCTTCATCTAGTGTATAATTTGATGTGTTTTCCCCTAAATAACAATACATATCAACATTTTCTCTAAGTACCTGTAAATCTTCCACCCCTTTTAATTCACTGACAAAATTTTGTTCTGTTTCATTAAACATTTTTGCCTTAAATTTTACAATTGTTTTTACATTTATCTTCCTGCCATTTAAAATTTCATAGTCAATATGTTCTATATCACTTTTAATCCGTGCTTTCATTTTAGAGTTAGAATCTTCCACATCAAAAATATGGCTAAAATCATATGAAGTATTTATGCTTTTAATTGACTGATCCTTGTCATCAGAAACATATAGTATTTTGTATCTTATAACTCCTTTTACCGAAACTTTGTCCTGCAGTATTTCAGATTTTTTTTCAATAACTTCCCCATCTAGAATAAGAATACGCAAAACATCAGGATTTATGTCTGGTACAATTATATCATGTTCAACAATTGTTTGGGATGATTGTTCACCTGTAAGATGATTAATTCTTGCAGATTCTCTAATAAGTTCAAGAGACATTTTTATTCCTCCTATTTCCTGGTAATCACAAGATTGTTGTTATTCCACCTTTGATTTCGTACTAAGACTTATTAATATATATTGACAAGATATAATAAATATTCTAAAAAAATAAAAAAATCAGGATTAAATCCTGATTTTTTTATTTATTAAATTATTGAAAAACTTTTTATGCCCCACGATACATCTTTTACAACTAAAATAACTGTACCTTAGCTAGCACATATCTTTCTATTGTCTTTACATACCACGATTTCAACTGCTTTAGTAAGTACATCAGTATAACTGAAAGATACTCTTCTTGTAGCTTCATAATCATTTTCAAATCTAACTACGAAGATGCTAGGATAGGTGTTTTCTAATATTCCTTCTTTTATGAAAGCCTTTTTCCTGCCTTTATTAGCTTTGAGCTGAACTTTCTGACCAACGCAAGTTTCTATGTCTCTCTTTATCTGAAACAAACTGCTATTCTCCATCATCCATCACCTCATCTTCCATAATAAAAATATTATACCATATACAATTCAGCTTGTCAAAAAAAATATATATTATAACAAGTATTTTTTACTTGTGTCAAGTGTTTTTTATTTGTAGTTTTTTTCACAATCATTTGATATTCCTGATTTCTACTAAATATAGCATCTGTAAAACAGCCATAAACTATATTTAGTATTGTTTAAGTTATATATTGTTTTAATATAAAATTTAATACTTATTTTTCATTATAAGGTTCTTTGGGAAAACCATCCCTATATTTACCTTTTGTTTCTACACCACCTATACCTTTGACGCCTGTAATTGTTTTACTTATTAGTTCCTCAGGATTTACAACTTTGTCTATTTTTGTATAGGCAATTTTTTGACAAATTAACACTGGATCCAGTGCATGAATAAGTACTCTATAAGGTGCACTGGCATAATTAGCTCCTGCTTCTATAAGCTTATCATACATTGATTGGCAGGCACCAGCAAAAATAACAAGACTGTCTAAATCTTTTTCAAATTTTCTTGCTTCTTTCACCGATTGAATATAGTATTTAGAATTTCTATAATTGTTTATATTTGAATAGTCAGTATCTTTTTTAATTACTCCATCATGACCTGTCAAAACTAAAATATCTGGTTTGTATTGTTCTAAAAGCTCCCTTACCTTAGAGGGCTGATCTTTTTCTTTAAGATATACACCTACAGCTTCTATTTTAAATTTTTTATACTGCTCCATACATACCACAAGATAATCTTTATCCCCATCTATATGAAGGACTTTACCAGGCTTTGCAAACTTCTTTTTATCTCTTGCCCAATTGTTATTATAGAATTTTTTTTTTAGTTCTTTTACACTGTTTAAGTTTTGAATTTTTAAATTAATGGTTCTTTCCATCTTTTCATTGTAGTTTCTTACATATTCCTCATTTCTGATAACAAGGTCTGTTTCAGGTGCGTCAGCTTCTAGCCTAAAGCAAAGCCCGTTTAATACCGCTATTTTATTGCCACCTTCCCTCTTTATGTCAACAACTTTAAATAGTATATCAGAACCGTAGGATTTTCTAGAAACAATATCTCCAATTTTAAGTGTCATCTAAAATCACCCCTAATAAATATAACATCCCTTGTTACATAATATGTTTATATGAGTTTATATGTGAGTATATGTTGAAAAAAATCAAGAATAATAGTTATAATAGTACTATGTTTTATAGTTTAATTTCCTAAGGAGGTAAGTTATGCTTACAGATATACAAATAGCACAATCCTGTAAAATGAAGCCAATTAACCAAATAGCCAGTGATTTGGATATTTTAGAAGAGGAATTAGAGTTTTATGGGAAATATAAGGCCAAATTATCATTTGATTTATGGGAAAGGGTTTGTAAAAACCAAGACGGTAAACTAATTCTTGTAACTGCTATAAATCCAACCCCGGCAGGGGAGGGAAAAACCACTACCACAATTGGTATTGGCCAGGCAATGAGCAAAATGGGACACAAAGCAATTATTGCTTTAAGAGAACCCTCTTTAGGACCTGTAATGGGAATTAAGGGCGGTGCTGCTGGTGGAGGATATTCTCAAGTGGTTCCAATGGAAGACATTAATCTTCACTTTACCGGGGATATGCATGCATTAACTGCTGCAAACAACTTGTTATCAGCTGCAATTGACAATCACATACATCAAGGAAATAATCTTGGCATAGATCCAACACAAATTATATGGAAAAGGGCAATAGATATGAATGACAGAGCTCTTAGAAACATTGTAGTTGGACTAGGCGGAAAAACAAATGGCATTCCAAGGGAAGATGGCTTTTTAATAACAGTTGCATCAGAAATAATGGCAATACTATGCCTTTCTGAAGATATTGAGGACTTAAAAGAACGTTTAGGAAAAATAATTATAGGATACACCTATGAAGGTGCTCCTGTATATGCTAAAGATTTAAAAGTCAACGGCGCCATGACTCTCCTTTTAAAGGACGCCATTAAACCTAATTTAGTTCAGACTCTTGAAAACACCCCTGCTCTTATGCACGGGGGACCCTTTGCCAACATAGCTCACGGATGTAACAGCGTGGTAGCTACAAAACTTGGATTAAAACTTGCTGATTACTGCATTACTGAAGCAGGATTTGGTGCAGATTTAGGTGCTGAAAAGTTTTTTAACATTAAATGCAGGTATGCAGGATTAAAGCCTGACGCCACTGTTTTAGTTGCTACAATAAGGGCTATTAAATATAATGGGGGAGTGGATAAAAACAATTTAAACACTCCAAACATTGAAGCTTTAAAAAAGGGCTTTGCCAATGTTGAAAAACACTTGGAAAACATACTTAAATTTGGTATTCCTGCTGTGGTTGCCATTAATCTATTCCATACTGATACAGATGAAGAAATCCAGTATGTTAAAGAAAGATGCAGAAATATGGGTGTGGAATGTGAAATTTCAGAAGTCTTTACTAAAGGCGGTGACGGTGGAAGGGCTTTGGCTGAAAAAATTGTTGAAATTACAAATACTACAAAATCAAACTTTAAACCTCTATACGATGTAAATCTTAAAATCAAAGAAAAAATCCAAATAATTTCCAAGGAAATCTACGGTGCTTCCAAAGTAGAGTACATGCCTTCTGCTCTAAAGGCTATTGAAAAAATAGAAAGCCTTGGAATGGACAAACTTCCTATATGTATGGCTAAAACCCAATATTCTTTATCTGATAATCCTTCACTTTTAGGACGGCCGGAAGGATTTAAAGTAACAATTCGGGAAATTAAACTTTCTTCTGGCGCTGGATTTATTGTTGCAATTACAGGCAACATAATGACCATGCCAGGACTTCCTAAAACACCAGCTGCAGAAAAAATAGATTTAGATAAATCCGGAACTATTTATGGGCTGTTTTAAAATTTCCCTGATGTCAAAGCTAGAGGGGCAAAGCTCCTTTAGCTTTTTTTAAAGCCTTAAAACAATAATTTAAATTCTTTTAAAAATTTTTCATGATATTTTATTTCATCTATAACTTCCTCACATCTTATTAAAAATTTCTTTTCCCTCCATGTCCTTTTGCTATTGTAGTATTTATTTACAACCCTCCAAAATTTGTGGGGAAATTGCAGCATTAAATATAAAATCAAAAATTCATCTTTGCTGATGGATTCAATGGCGCTGTATGAATCCATTATTACTTTTGCTTCATCCACATCCCAATAGCATTTTCTCATTTTTCTTCTTAAAAAATTAGCTATATCATACATCTTAAGCTCATAACTGCAGTAATCAAAATTTATTACCGACATTTCATCATCGTCACATATTATGTTGCAGTAAGAATAGTCACGATGACAAAAGTTTTTATCCTTCCTTGCTTTATCAATAAGCTCATCATATTTTGATGTATATATTTTATTTAGTGCATCTTCTCCCATTTCATAAAAATAATCTATATATTTAAGTATTAAATAATCAACTTTTCCCTTTTCCCTTTGGGCAATTTTTTTTGCCCTTTTTATTTCATCTAATCTTTTTTTATAGCATCTGGGCAGCTTCCCTAATTCACTTCTTTTTACAGACTCTGGAGGAGGAATATATCCTCTTGATGCCTTGTGAAGCTTGGCAAGAGTTTTAGAAGCTTTTACAACGTCTTCTCTTAAATCAAAATCACACTCTCTTCCATTTATTAAATTTGCCATTGTATAAAAAACACCATTTATAATGACATAAGGTTTTCCCTCCTGTGTGCATATATATCTGTCAATATTAATAAAATCATTTTTATATAAATGTTCTTTTGCACCATGTATAAACTGTACTCTTTCAGATGAAACACCCATTCTTTTTATAATCTTTTTCCCAAACTCAGTTTCCACAATAAAATTGTTTTTATAATTATACAACCCTTTAATTTCAAATCCATATCTATTGGATAGTTGCTTTTCGGTATCCTGCATATTAACATAACCTCCAGACTAAAATCAGCTAAAATTATAACCTACAAACAATTATATTCATGTCTTTCAAACTATAGAATTAAAGATGCGTTTTAATTTAGACAAAAAGAAAAAAGGGGGGAAAGAAGCGTTCACTTAGGGATTGAAGAAAAACTTAAATGAACAGCTTCAAGCGGGGCAAAAA
>FZPS01000163.1_pt216 | contig 57914 bp, 45 predicted proteins | sample 1817821 | NCBI WGS metagenome assembly FZPS01 (sample SAMEA104158645, study PRJEB21678) | metagenome | place: Germany | collected 2015-04-21 | reverse complement strand
AGCGGATTCAGCAGTGGATGAATAATTATCCAAGAAGGATGTTCGGATACAAAACAGCCAATGATATTTATATGGCAGCTTAGTGTGATTGGTAAAATATGGTGGGCAATTAAACTTGCAACTTACATTTTTAATTTATGAAAAATAGTTGTATTGTCAATCGGAATGAGTTATAATGTAATTGAAGTATATTAGCAATGTTTACCAGAAAAAGGTATTAGGTATTATCATACCATGTGTGGGGGGGAGTAAGAATGAAAGTTAACTCAAACATTTCGGCCCTGAACTCCTATCGCCTGCTAGATTATTATGAAAGCCAACAAGCCCAATCTCTTCGAAATATTTCATCGGGAAAACGCATAAATATTGCCGGAGATGGCGCCGCGGAATTGTCGGTCATAACCAAGTTGCGTTCGCTGGTTCAAGGATATAACCAGTCTTTGCGCAATGCCCAGGATGGCATCAGCCTCCTGCAAGTAGCTGAAGGAGGGCTCTCCGAAATCCATGCCATGCTGCAGAGGCAAAGAGCCCTTGTGTTGGGAGCATCCAACGCTACGTTGACCCATGATGATCTGATGCTGACAAAAAAGGAGCTGGACCAGTTAACGCGGCAAATAGACACCATTGCCAGGACCACCCAATTCAACACCAAGCATTTGCTGGATGGTTCCCTGTCTCCGGGAACTACCGGTGTCGGTGGTTTTTCACTTCCGGGGCCGGTTGACCCCGATCCCGCCCCGCCCGTAAAAAATTTCGGGTTAGGCGGGCCTGTTCCCCTGGGATCCAATGAATGGGATCATTTCCTTTATGAGCCGGCAGGTCATCCTGATTTTGATGAAGTCGAAATAAACATCTACACTCCGCCGTCCGATCATGCTTTTGAACTGTCCAGCACCATTATCGGCAGAAAGGTTATTTTTGATGTCACCCTGGCCGTACAGGGTGGCGAAGTGATAACCACCCCTGATGATGTAAGAAGTGCCATCTCGGCAGCAATTGTAGTTGAAGCGCAGCCGGCGGCAACGGGCAATGTGAATGTTGATATTTCCGGACTGGGGCAGACCAGCGGCCGTTTTTCTCTGTGGTGGGAAGATGCCATCGAGGGCGAAATCAGTTTTGATCTGGATATAAACTATCAGAATATACTCGGCAGCGGGGTATCCCAATCCGCCACCATTATCCTGCCCCACGATGCCACGGCTGCCGCATTGCAGGCCGAACTCAACGCAAAATTTTCTGGAAACGTCAATTTCGTGGTGAGCGGACAGGGAACCCAGATGAACCCTTACGTGGTCGATGTTACCGGATTGGCCAATCTTCCCATAGGTGAGGGCCCCCCGGGAACCGGCGAGATCACAATTATTGATCCCGGAGCCGGTGGTACCACAGCATCTTTCAGCCTCTGGATGGAAGATCTTGCAGGGGTAAAGTTTGACTTCAATATTTACTGGGCCTTTCTGTTCGGGGTAATCAAGATGGGCGACGTGGCCAACGCATCCTTCGACATCCCCCATGATATCACGGCTTCGCAATTGCAAAATATGTTCAACTCGGCAATCAACGTCGGGAATATTTCTTTTGCAGTGAGTGGACAGGGAACGCAGGCAGCCCCCTTCATAATAGATGTTTCCGGCCTGGCGCATGAATGGTGGGGTCTCACCAGAGATGAAAGGATTGCCATTCATAATTTCGTCCGCGTCAACCCCGATTTTGACGAAAGCATTGCCCTGTCAAATTTCACCATAGAGGGAAATGAAGGAAAGCCAGCCGTCTATGGTTCAGATGTTGTCACCTTCATACCCCATGAAGGACCGGAAGAACCGGAGGAGCCGGAGGAACCGGAAGAGCCGGAGGAACCGGAAGAACCGGAGGAACCGGAAGAACCGGAGGAACCGGATCCCGACCCTCCCATCGAGGGAAAGGAAATGCTTTTGCATATCGGGCCCCGTTCAAATCAGTCCATATCCGTGACTATAAACAGTATGACGGCCTCTTCCCTGGATATCGAAGATCTGGCGATTGACAGCATTGCGTCGTTGCAAGATTCCCTGAAACGTATTGACAAAGCCATTGAACAGGTTTCCGGCGAACGAGCCAGAATCGGGGCCATTCATAATCGTCTGGAAAATATTATAGATATCAACCAGGTTACCAGGGAGAATACACTCCAGGCACAGTCCCGTATAGAGGATCTCGATATAGCCAAGGGGATAGCCGACCTGACAAGGGACAACATAAGGGTTACATCCTCTGCAAAGATGCTGGCGCATACGAATTTTAGAAAAGATAACATCCTGTTTTTGCTTGAAAACCGGGCTGCAGAACATCCGGTATATGGCGAAACTTTTTACCCCACTCAAGAAAACGACAAACCTCTGGACTTCTGGACCAATACCATCGACAGACCTTTGCAATCCAGCTGAAATCAATTTGTTTTACCCTGTCGGCTCCTATTTTTCCACGCAAACAATAGATCATAACTATCCTGTGTTTTGGAACGCCTGAACAATAATTTTGGAAAAGGGCATCTTTCGCCTGCACGGAAAGCAAAAAGAGGAGACGCCTTTGTGGGGAAGATAGCAGGACATCGCTGAAAGGTAGCAAATCCGTATTCATTTTTTTCAGGCATAGAATATAAACGTACCCGTAAACTTTGCCACCCTGGGTTTGGGAAATTGCCGGGAGATGGTGGAAACTGCCCTGTTCACGGACATCATTTTGTTATTCTCTTTTTCCTCATCCTTCAATTTTTTATATTCCGCTGACGCTTTGAATTTTCTGTACTCGTCCATGATCGCCATGAGTTTCATCTGCATAACTTCCATTTCTCCATTTTCATCAACGCTACCTTCATAAGCTTTGGCCATTGCAGATGTTTTCAATGTCCGGATATAGCTGCTTATCTTCATGGCGTAAGCACGTTCGGCTTGCTGTTTCGTCCTGTACATTTTCAGTTCCTGGCGAAAAGATTCGCGTTCCCTCGATACCCGAACCGCAACACGGTAGGAATGCGGTGCGTGTTCCTTCAGGAATTTCATTTCCACGGAAGATAATTTTTTTCCATATTTCAATTTGGACATGATCGTTTCAACCCGGATCTGGATATATTTATCGTCCACCATTCCCGTCATTCTGTTGCCTTTTACCCCGGTAGACACTTTGGGTTTCAAGGTGATTCCATGACGGCCCCGCCCCGAGTTTCCAATCACATCAAAATCGATCAATCCGGGTTGATTGACGTTCATGAAACAGTTTGTGGAAGAAATTTTCATATCCCTTCCGCCTCCCATTGTTTATATCGACAAAAACAGCTCGGGATTAAGTGTTATTTTCAAACAGGACAGATGGAAGATAAACAGACCAGCAACAAGGAGGCAAGCCCCCATGCTTGCCGGGCTGCCGCTTGAAGAAACCTACCCACAAAAGAATGCTTGTAAAAAGGAATTGGCGGAGTAATAAAGAAATCATTCATTGACAATATTCTGTTAGTGGGAGGTCCACCCATGGTGAAAGTTGCCGCTTTCTCCCTCGCCGATCTGCCGATCAATGAACCTGATGATTACAGTGCCGCCCTGACTGCGCTTTTCAAAAAGCTTGACATCAGATTTGCCGTTTTGCCTGCGCACACATCACTTCTGCTCTGCAAGGCAACCGGCCACCTGGGTAAAACACAAGATCATGACGACCATTTCACTCTATTCATGGAAAAATCAGCGGAATGGAATGAAAAATACTTGCAGTTGCACAGCAGACTGGCCAGGAACAACAAGCTCTATCTCGTAGCGGGGACCACGATCGAGGAGAAAGGCAGTCACATCTACCATACATCCTATCTTTTTGGCCCGGATGGCGAGGTCTGCGGCCGCCAGCAACAGACCCATCTCAGCCGCGAGGAGCGCGCCCTCGGCCTGGACAGGGGCAGGGATCTGCACCTTTTCGAATGTGATGGGATGAAAATTGGCCTTGTTGCCTGCACCGATGCCCGCCATCCCGAGGTCGGACGCATCTTCGCCCTGAAGGGGGCTGATCTGCTCGCCCATTGCGGGGCCCTGGATGCCAAACATGCCCATCAGATACAGCCAGCTGGTATGTGGGCCCAGGTGCAGCAGAACCAGTTCTGGGCCGTGGAGGCACAGCTTGAAAGGAATATCGGCAACCGTTCTTTCAACGCCCGGTGTGCGGTGATCGGCCCCTGCGAGATAACCCGCGGCTCGACCGGATATCTGGATCGCGGGACAGCTGAAAGACCGTATGCGGTGGCGAAACTGAACGAGGCGGACCGTCAAAAGATCAAGGATGATTACCCCCTGCTTGAACTTCTTCACCCGGGGGCTTACCGGGGGGCTTTGCCCGATTTGTACCGCTGAAAAGAACCCCCGCACCGACACAATGATGGACAGAACAGGGAGGAGGAGAAAAGATGCCACTTGACGGCTGGAAAGAGAAACTTTTTCGGCAATATCTTCGCTGGACCTGCCGGCCGGCACGGCTCAAAAAAAGACTTTCAACCTTGATCACCGGGAGCAGGGTAGCCCCGCCCATCGAAGACCGCCTTCTCAAAGTCGCCGCTCTCCAGGTGAAGATCAGTCTATTCAAGGATCCCCTCGATTATGTCAACGAGATGCATCGACGGGTCAGTGAGGCATTGGCAGCGGGGGTACATCTTGTCGCTTTCCCTGAAGATAATAATCTCTCGCTCCTGGGAATGCTCCCCGGGGTGGAAGAGATGGGCAAGGCACTCTCCGATGGTGATCTGCAGGATGCGCCTGCCAACACCTCGGAAATCACTATCGCCGATGTAATCCATTATATCGGGCCGGTGATAGCTCCTTTCCTGGACAAACTATACTCCATCCTGGCCGCCGCCTACGGGCTCTACCTGATGGCCGGCAGCTTCATCCTTCCCGATGGTGGCAATGTGGTCAACCGTTCTTTTCTTTATGGCCCCGACGGGCGACTGATAGGCACCCAGGACAAGGTTCACCTGATGCCCATCGAAACAGAGTGGGGCATCTCGCCGGGGACAGGATTCAAGCTCTTTGAAACCGCAGCGGGCAGAATTGCCACCCCGGTATGCATGGATGCCAGCTATTTCGAGACCTTCCGCATCCTCGAGTTGCAGGGTGCAGAGATCGTGATCATCCCCATTGCCAACCCGGAACCCTACAATTACTGGCTTGCTCTGCGAGGAATCTGGCCCCGCGTTCAGGAATGTCCCGTGTACGGAATCAAAAGCGCTCTGGTGGGGAACCTTCTGGGGTTTACTTTTACAGGCCGGGCCGGAATCTTCGCCCCGTCAGAGTTGACCCCGGACGGCAGCGGTGTTCTTGACGAAGTTGTTTCACCGGAAACAGAAGGAATCGCCGTGGCAGAAATTGATCTGAACAGATTAAAAAAACTGCGCCGTGAACACCCCTGGCGTGATAGCAACCCTGACCTTTACCGGCGCTATTTCCCTCATGCCTACAGCACCATATTCCGGAAATAGCCACGGGAAACGCCCCCAATATACACTTCCTCGAAATGGCGCAGGGCAATACTGCCCATTCCACCATGTCCTGGTAATTTTCCGGCTGGCAGGATTTACAGGATTCAAAACGTGAGGGCGCCATGGCCCCGGGCCGGAGCTACCGGGCGGGTACCGAACAGCCTTCCGCACCTCTCCACCATCATCCCGGTTCCTGTACCATGGGACTACCTACTTCTGCTCGTAAGCCACAACTTCTTTTTCAGGATAATACAGGAAAATGAGGGCTCCGACAGCGATGAATATTGCGGCCACCGGCCCGGTCAACTGGATACCAAGAGGATGATCCACTGACTTGCCGAAATAATCCAGCAGCACGCCGGTAATGACAGTTGACAATCCTAGCGCCAGCTTCAAAATGAATCCCTGCGCGCCGAAATACATCGCCTCGCGTCGTTGGCCGGATAGCCTTTCTTCGAGGTCAGAAACCGCGGCGACGATGGCATCCGGAACAACAAAGATGGCAGAGACCGGAATCCCTATCAGTGCCATCAGGATATACCCGAAAACCTGCGGACTCAACCCGAAAAGTGGCTGCCCCAGCAAAAATATACCCGGCAGAAGCACTGCAAAAAGAACAAGGGAGAAGAGCATGACCGCTTTCAGCCCGAACCTTTTGGCAAAGATATTTACCAGTGGAAAACAGAACAAGGCAATACCCAGTACCAGGCCAAAATAGATGGCCGTATCCCCTTCCGTTCCTCCCAGCAAAACAGTAACATAGGGTGGTATATTCAGGGTTACAATGTTGAAGCCGAGCCAGAAGGCAACGTTGCCGGCCAGATAAATCACGAAGGGGCGATTTCGGAAAGTGGTCTTCAGGGCATCCCCGAGCCCCAGGGTTGCCGGTTCGGATCTGGCGTAATCTTTCTCGCGGATAAATACAGGCAAATAGAGCATAACAAGGCCAATTCCTCCCATCACCCAGATCATGCCGTAATTGCCGATTGAATCGATGAGTATCCCTCCGGCTACCGCCGCCCCCGCTACACCCAGGATACTGAAGACTGCTTTCCAGGTGGAAAGGTCAACACGATCCCTGTTGGAACGTGCCAGTTCCGGCAACAGGGCCAGGTAGGGACAGACATATGCAGTGAATAAAGCAAAATAAAGCCCCAACATCAGGGCCAGATAGATATTGTTCCATGGAGATTCACCGGACACCGGCGGGTAAAACAAGGCGACAAAAACCGCCACATACAGGATTCCACTGTAGAGCATGAAAGGGATACGGCGACCGAGAGGCCCGCCGTGATTGTCGGACCAGCGGGCAATGATCGGGTCGGCAATTGCATCGACCACGCGACCCAGGAACATGATGATACCGAAGGCAAAACCGGAAATCAGAGCTTCTTCCCCTTTTATCGGTGTGAGGACATAGAAATACATCAGCCAGGTGACCATGATACGGTCAACAAGGCTGTATCCGCCTGCACCGATCCCGTAAGCCAATTTTCCCCTGTAAGGCAGTTTCCCGAGCATCCCTCATGTCCCCTTTTTGTAATTTCAATATGATTGTCTTCGTTACAGAATCCTTTTCCCCTTTTTCTCTTCCGAAAAAATGAATACCCCGCAAACCATCTTCGGTTTCCGGGGGCGGGGTTTCCAGCGTTTCATCGGCCATCTTTTTTTTCACGGCTGGCCCACCATAGAGCATGGGCCAGAAAACCGGCAGCGGAAGCAAAAGCTGCCCCGGTGGTTGCCAGGCCCGTCTGTGGATCAACCGTCTCGCAGCAGAAGCCGTTGTCCATGGGCGCCCGCCGCAGAAAGTCTGTACCACCCCGGTTGAGGGCCAGAATGTCATTGCATGCGGCCAGCGGCCAGGGCCCGGGTGCATGCAATGAACCGGCCTCGGCAAAGGGGGTATCTGCATGGAAATGGGGATTTTCAGATGAACGGATCCAGGCAACGGTATTGCAGAAGATAGGGTCTTCACGGGAACAGAAACCGTAAAAGGCGAGCAGTTGCAGGCTGCCCGGTGGGTTGTCATAAAGTTGGAATCTGCCCTTCCCGTCCACCGCCCAGGCAAACATGGCCCCATGGGGACCCTCGACGGTACCATGCCGGTGAATGGCCTGTTTCAAGGCAGCGGCCAGGCCGGCAAAATCAACGGTGCCTTCCCAGCGACCCGCGGCTTGCAGTTTGGCAAGATAAACAAAAGCACACTGCAGAAGGGCATTGTCATAGATCAGGAAGGGATAGAGTACCGGATCATCGGAGGGATCAAGGAAGGTGCGGTAAAGCCCGACGCGACGATCATACCGTTCCCGCGCTTTTTCAACCAACAATTTCAACCCCCGGGAAATCACCCCTTCACCGGGCAAGGAAAGATCGCCATGGGCACTTTCATAGCGCTCCAGAGCCAGAAAATGAGCGGCAAGCTGATCCAGTTCGAAACCGGGGTAAAGCAGAACACCGTTTATATAATGGGCATGTTCTCCGGCACGGGAAAGGTGGCGGTTGAATACGGTCAAGAGCAATTCCCTGGAAATTTGTTTGTCCATCAGCAGCAAGGCGGGAAAGCTCCACAAAAGGGTATCCCTGCCCCAGTATGCGGCACTGACATAATAGCGGGGACTGCGCGAAGTAACCGGCACGAGCGAATCATCATCCAGCGCACGCCCCAATGCAAAGAAATAATTGAAATATAGATTACGGTTCAAAATAGCTGCCACCGTTCTGTCATCAAGGTCGATCCGCCGTTTTTTCAACCAACACTCTGTTCTTGCAGCCAGCTCGGCAACCCCATGCCTTTTCAAATCCACCACGGTAGTTCCGGCTCCATCAGCTTCCAGATTGACTGCGATGTAAAGGGTCACGGTCACACTTCCACCGGGGGCCACCTCCGGCCTGACCGTTCCCCGGTATGAAATGGGATGCCCGGACGATACATGAATATCCCAGCATGAGCGATCTCCCTGTTCTTGCCCGACCATGAGAGACATGGCCAGGGCAGAAAGGGGAAGGCCATGGCGTGACTCCATGACCAAACTTTCCGTCCAGTTATCGTAGCGGATAACCTTCTCGCCGCCGACCGTCCGTCGGTTGAAGATCAGGTGGTTGAATTCGCCCCAGCATCCCCGCCAGCCAATCGCAAGCTTCAGGGGAGTTGCTGAAAGATTGGTCAGGGATAGACGGAAACAGCAACCACGATGGCCCGGTGGCGCGAAGATATGACCTTCAATACTGCAGAGCCCGGGTTTGCCTGCCTTGAAATGAGGGATCCAATCATACCGATAATTCCAGGATGGTTTTTCTGACTCTAGAAGATTTTCTCCATCCAGAATTGCAAATGGCGCCAACAGGGGACTCCCCCCCGTACCCCTGAATTCAAGGATTCCGCGGGCAGTCATATGCAGCACATTCAAGGACATTATCTCGCCGCATTCTCCAATTTCGGGTAGGGACAGGTACTCATTGCCGGTAAGATGGAGGCTTTCTACCCCTTCTAGTTCGGGGGAGGCCGTCATCAAAGATAGAATCTGTTTCTCCCGAGAAATTCCTTCGTTCATATTTTATTTCCTTCAACAACAGGCAACCGATCTCGCCCAAAATGGGAATTGCTGTTCAAGCCTGGCACAATCCCGACAGGCTCTCTTCAGGAAATTCAAGCCCGCTGTACTGATCGTGTGAAATAGCTCAAACTGCAACAGGTTTCGGTTAGATTATATCATACCGGACACTTCTGTTTTCCATGGAAATTCCCCCGAATTCCTCCACCAGTCACACCGACTGCCCGTTGGTAAAATATTCCCGCTTCATTGTTGGGGAAGGGTCCCATTCGATGCAATTGCCCGACTGGCCAGTTGTTGGTGTAAATTTACTTTGGGACTTTGGAGAAAATCTATTTTTGACAATGAGTGCAGGGGAAATATACCGTTACTGCAGGAAGAGTTCAGTTTCACCGGAGAAGCTATTGAAAGTTTGATAGATAAAAAAAGTGTGTTGAAAATTATGGGGTCCTTTCTTTTTTCCCGAAGCAGGTTGACACCGTCGGCCAGATTATTTCTGCAGATTATTTCCATTTCATATGCTACAATATGATCATTAAATTTTTCGATGGGAGGAATGCCTGTGTGTTCCAGAATTCATGTCAAAATGGCAGTGGGGTTGCTGGTATTGTTGTTATCGGTGACTGTCCCTCTGGGTTGCGGAGGGGATAGGTCAGATGGAATCCCCGGGGAAGACAATATTTTGGCCGATGATCAAGACACCACCAAACATGAAGAACCTGATTCCGGGATTGGAGAAAAATACTTTGCCTCCCTCGGGGGCTGGAGACATTTTGATTTCAAACCCGGACAGTACATGAGATACAACGTCACGACCCTGAGGGGGTTGGAGGGTTGGTTGAGCATTGAAGTGGACCGGGATAAGGATCGCAACCTTGAACTGACCATGGAAGGCAACTGGGCAGGTGGAGACATTGCAGAAACTGCAACTTTGAAACCGGACATGAAACCCTTCGATTTTACCTATTCATTGGGTTTCGAAGCTGTCAATTTAACCTCTCCCCTGTTCATCATCAGCAACCTGCCCCTGGACGAAGTGAAATGGGAAGAAGGTTATCAATGGGAAGAAGGCGACAGATCTCTGGAGATCTCCGGAGAAAAAACATATGCCGGAGTGACCGGCCATGTTGTGACTTCTCAGGCTCCGCATTCCTCCACCCGGGAAATACAAAATAACGAGTATGTGATCAATCCTGTTTTTCCATTGCCCCTGTTTGTAGAGTGTCCGGCAGCCAACGATACAATTTGCTACGAGCTTGCCGAGGCCAGCGGCTTCTGATTATCCCGGGCCCTTGACGACAGGCAGAGCCGACCCGCCCCGGGCCGGCTCTGCTTTTATTCATCATTCAAGGAATTTTTCAATCAATTCCATTTTCCCATGAAATGAACATAATCGTAAGAATCCGGAGCAAAACGCTACATGTAACGGAAGACCTGAACCAAAAAGCGGCGTTGCTTTGTTGACTTTTATTTTTTGGAAAATTACAATATATGTACAGTTGACAATAAATGATCAATTGATAAAGAGCATGGTTGTTGCTGCCATGCCATGTTGCCCGAAGTAAGTTTCAACAGAGATTTATCTGTTTTGATTCGATTCAATACCATACCTTGTCTGCAAACCGGGGATTTTTTGAAGCATCGTATGCAAGAGGGGAGCAAACTGATGGGAAAATATCAGCGACGCTGTCTTTTCTGCGCCCAACTTTTCGAGGTGGAAGACGAGACGACGCAGATATCGGGTGAAAAACCAAAAATGAAATCGATCTGCCCCTTGTGTGAAGCAAGAATAAAGAAAGAAGCCGGAGACACCCAGAAAGAACCCAAACCGATGTAAGAGCCGATTCGGATTGTTTGGTTCCCGGCCATTTGGTGCTGTTGTCATTGGAAACAAAAAAAAAATTATACCCGGTCAATCATTCCTCGTTTTTCAAACTTTGTATTTCCGAACCTGATCAATCTCCGCTGATTCCAGCCGCCTTCAGGCGGGCGATATTCCTCATCAAAGCCAATTCTGCCCGGGCCACATCCAGACCCGGCGGGCGATCCTTGAGACGTTTCTGGGCCCTTTCCTTGGATCGGCGGGCCCTGTCAACATCGATGTCACCGGGAAGTTCCGCCGTGTCAGCCAGGACTATCACTTTATCAGCGCCGGCTTCCATGAACCCGCCTGAAACTGCCATCATGTTTCTGTCCTCCCCGGCCTTGCGATAGAAGAGAACACCCGGCCCCAAAGTGGTCAGCAGAGGTGCATGTCCGGTCAGAACACCCAGGTAACCCTCTGATCCCGGAGCAACGACACTTTCCACTTCCTCCACCAGTACTTTTTTTTGCGGGGTAACAACTTCCAATTTTAACGTAGACATCAGAACTGCTCCTGTCCCCTTTTCACTACTTCCTCGATGCTGCTCGCCATGTAAAAAGCCTGCTCCGGCAAATCATCGTGAAGTCCTTCAAGGATTTCCTTGAATCCTTTGATTGTCTCCTTCAATGGTACATAAGCCCCCGCCCTTCCGGTAAATGCTTCCGCCACATGAAAGGGTTGAGAAAGAAAACGTTGAATCTTGCGTGCCCGGGCCACGGTGAGCTTGTCTTCATCAGAAAGTTCCTCGATACCCAGGATAGCGATGATATCCTGTAATTCCTTGTAGCGCTGCAAAATACGCTGGACTCCCCTGCCCACCTCGTAATGTTCCTCTCCTACAATAATGGGATCAAGCAGCTTGGAAGTGGAATCCAGAGGATCTACCGCCGGGTAAATCCCCAACTCCGACAACTGCCGGGAAAGGACTATGGTTCCGTCCAGATGGGCGAAGGTAGTAGCCGGTGCCGGGTCAGTCAGGTCATCGGCAGGGACATATATAGCCTGAACCGAAGTGATTGAACCACTTTTTGTTGAAGTGATCCGTTCCTGCAGATCACCCATCTCGGTAGCCAGAGTGGGCTGGTAGCCCACGGCGGAAGGCATCCGCCCCAACAGTGCAGACACTTCTGAACCGGCTTGAACAAAACGGAAAATATTGTCGATAAAGAGCAGTACGTCCTGCCCTCCCGTGTCACGGAAATATTCGGCGGTGGTCAACCCGGTTAAACCTACCCGAAATCGGGCGCCCGGGGGTTCATTCATCTGTCCAAACACCAGGACCGTTCTATCCAGAACCCCGGATTCGGTCATCTCCATGTAGAGTTCGTTGCCTTCCCGGGTCCGTTCGCCCACGCCGGCAAAAACTGAATATCCCCCGTGTTCGTAAGCGATATTGCGAATGAGCTCCATGATCAAGACCGTCTTCCCCACCCCGGCCCCGCCAAAAAGACCCATCTTCCCACCTTTGGGCAGGGGGGCCAGAAGATCCAGCACTTTCAACCCCGTCTCCAGGATCTCCGTGGAAGGTTCAAGTTCCTCAAAAGAAGGTGGCCTACGGTGGATTGGCCATGATTCCTCTGTTTCCAATGCCCCTTTGTCATCTATGGGTTCACCCAGAACATTGAAGAGCCTGCCCAGTGTGGAAGGGCCAACAGGCACCCTTATGGGAGACCCGGTATCCAAAGCTTTCATTCCACCTTGCAACCCATCAGTGGAGGCCAGGGCCACGCAACGAACCATGTTGCCTCCAAGGTGCTGCATCACTTCCATGGTCAAATCTATTTTATCTTCCTTGATCACGATGGCGTTGTACAGGTTGGGTAAATCCTCTTCGGGAAATTCCACGTCCACAACCGGGCCGATGATCTGTACTACTATTCCTTCCTTCATTTTTATATACCTCCTCCACTACCGGTCCTTCAAGGCTTCGGCACCGGTGGCTACCTCCAGTATTTCCGTAGTGATGGCACTCTGGCGGGCTTTGTTGTACGAGAGGTTCAAACTTTCAATCATCTCGTCGGCATTGCTGGTGGCACCGTCCATGGCGATCATCCTGGCACTATGCTCACTGGCCTTTGCCTCCAGAAGGGCCTGATATACCTTTGTCTCACAGTAACGGGGCAGAAGAGCGGTCAAAATACCCATCGGCTCCGGCTCATAGATATAGCCGATCTCTTCGGCCTCCTCCAGTGTCGGTGTTTCAATGGGCAGAAGCCTTTCCACCTGGGCCACATGGTCAAGTGCCGAGTGAAAACAGGCATAGATGAGATTGACTTCATCCAGCCGCCCCTTCAAAAAGAAGGAGATCAATTCCCGGGCCAGTTCCCGGGCCTGGGTAAGTTGCGGGTCGTCCTCGATCTCAACGGAATGTTGCAGGATCTCCACCCCCCGCTGCCGAAAATAGTGAAAACCCTTGCGGCCTATCGTTACCAGATTGACCCTGTTTTCTTCCTCATTTAAAGATCTTTCAGCCAGATGGATCAGATTTGAATTGTATGCCCCTGCCAACCCCCGGTCGCCGGTGATCAGGACGTAGCCCACCGTTTTTACCTCACGTGCAGCGACCAATGGGAGTTCCCGGGCTTCCGGTGCCAACGCCAGGCGACCGGCCACCTCTGTCAACTTCTGAGCATAGGGGCGAGCTGCCCACAATTGATCCTGTACACGGCGCATCTTGGATGCCGCCACCATCTTCATGGCCCTGGTTATCTGCTGGGTATTGGTAACAGCGCGGATACGCCGCTTGATATCCCTTATGTTGGGCAAATATTCCACCGCCTTTGTCTAACCCTGGTCAAGCTTGAACAAGCCAAAATCTACAGCCAACGGGACGAATCCCTGCGGCTTCCGGGAACCGCCTCACTCGCCCTTGGCGAAACTTTCTTTGAATTCTGCGATGCTCCCCTTTAACCTATCCTCCAATTCCTCATCCAGCTCTTTTTTCTCCCGTATTTCATCAAGAACGTTACTATAATTGCTATGCATGAAACGGAGATATTCCTGTTCAAAGAGCCTGATCCTGTCCACGGGCAAATCGTCCAGATATCTGTTAACGCCGGCATAGACAAGCGCAATCTGCTCCTCCACGGGCATGGGTCGGTACTGAACCTGTTTCAACAGTTCCATCATACGCTCACCCCTGGACAGGCTGACCTGGGTCGCCTTGTCCAGATCCGTCCCGAACTGGGCAAAGGCCGCCAATTCATTATACTGGGCCAGGTCCAACCTCAGGTGACCGGCTACCTGTTTCATCGCCTTCAGCTGGGCAGCACCCCCAACACGGGAAACAGACAACCCTACATTTATCGCCGGGCGCTGTCCGGCATAAAAAAGATCAGCCTCCAGATAGATCTGCCCATCCGTAATGGAGATGACGTTGGTGGGGATATAAGCAGCAACGTCCCCGGCCTGCGTTTCAATTATAGGCAAAGCTGTAAGCGATCCACCACCCAGGTCATCATTCAGACGAACGGCCCTTTCCAGCAGACGGGAATGAAGATAGAAAATGTCCCCGGGATAGGCTTCCCGCCCCGGTGGCCTTCTCAAAAGAAGGGAAAGTTCACGGTAAGCCACAGCATGTTTCGAGAGGTCATCGTAGATTATGAGAACATCCCTGTTCTGTTCGTACATGAAATATTCCCCGATGGCGCAACCTGCATAAGGGGCTATATACAGAAGAGGGGCCGGTTCCCCGGCGTGTGCGGCCACAACCGTGGTATACTCCATCGCTCCCGTTTCCTCGAACTTCTGAATGACACCGGCCACGGTGGAAGCTTTCTGCCCGATAGCCACGTAAATACAGTCGACATCATGGCCCTTCTGATTGATGATCGTGTCCACAGCGATGGCCGTTTTCCCGATCTGGCGGTCACCGATAATAAGTTCCCGCTGGCCACGGCCAATGGGCAACATGGTATCGATAGCTTTTATTCCTGTCTGCAAAGGTGTATCCACCGGCTGGCGCTGGATCACGCCCGGGGCTGAAAATTCCGCCGGCCGGAATAGATCGGTCTCGATCGGACCTTTTCCGTCCAGGGGTTCCCCCACGGGGTTGATCACTCTTCCGCGGAGAGCTTCCCCCACCGGTACCTCCATGATACGAAAAGTCCGCTTCACCTCGTCCCCTTCCTTGATATGCCCGGAAGGACCAAGGATAACCGCACCAACAGTATCTTCCTCGATATTCAAAGCCATGCCATAGACTCCCTGAGGAAATTCCAGCAGCTCACTGGCCATAACGTGTTTCAAATAAATACGGGCAATGCCGTCACCGATATAGGTAACCACACCCTTTGCGGCCGTCTCGGCCTTCAATTCAAGGCTCTCGATCTGCTGCTTCAAATATTTGGATATTTCTTCTATTTTAAAGTCCAAGTAACATCACACCTTTTCTAACATCAGCCCAAATTGCTGGTCAGACTGACTTTAAATGAGCGCCGATGATCTCCAGCTTTTTCTTTACGCTGGCGTCAACAACCTGGTCACCCCTCCGCAAAACAAGGCCTCCCAGTATCTTCGGATCGACATGAATTTTCAAGCGAATCTTCTTTCCGACATAACTGCCAAGCCTATTTTCCAGTTCTGACACCATGGAAGGGGAAATGGGGGAAGCAACGGCTACCTCCATCAGTTCCATGTTTCTGGCCTTGTCAAGAAGAAGCTGATACTCCCGGGCTACAGAAATAATATTATCTTCACTTTTTCTGTCCAACAGTTGCGGCAGCAGAGCCTTCAAAGCCTTTTCCTTTTCCTCGGGGGTTACAAGACGGTCGTGAAGAATCTGCCGCAATTCATCATCTTCTTCAAGTCTCTTCTGCAAGGATGCAAGCTTCTCTCCCATATCTTCTTCCTGTCCCCATTTCCGGGCTACAGAAAAGAGTGCCTCTGCATAGGACCGGGCAATTTTCTTGTCGCTCACTGTAACCTTTCCACCTCCACCAAGGCCTCCTTGAGCAACTCCTCCTGATCAGTTGAAGTAAGGGTACGCGCCAGAACCTTGCTCGTCGCCATGAGGACAAGATCTGCCGCCTGGCCACGGATACTGGCCATGGCCGACCTCTTCTCCCTCTCGATCTCCATCCTGGCTTGCTCGAGGATCCGATCCGCCTCCACCTTGGCCTGTTGAACCATCTCTGAACGGGTCGTCTCCGCCATCCTGTCAGCTCGTTCCAGAATCTCCTGGGCTTCCTGATGAGCCTGGTCGATCTTTTGCTGGTAAGAAGTCAATATTTCTTCCGCCTTCTCCCGGGCAGAAGCTGCTTCCTGCAGATTTCCCTCTATCTGTTCCTCACGGCTGCCAAGAACTTTGACGACCGGTTTCCAGAAGAAGAACAGGAGAGTACCCAATATCAACAATACATTTACAAGCTGAAACAGGAAAGTCCAAAAATCAAAACCCAACGCTTCCACAATAGCATCCATCGTGCCACCCCTTTGATATTTTATAAAATGGGGGCAAATAAAAATTTCCGCTTGTTTTATTCGCCCTTGCTCACGCTAATTTTGTCCATAAAAGGATGGCTACCACAAAGGAAAAGAGAGTCAAAGCTTCGATGAAAGCCAGGGCCAGGATGAGAGTAGTACGGATATCCCCACTGGCCTCGGGCTGCCTGGCAATCCCCTCCATGGCTGCCTTCGTGGCAATTCCCTGTGAAAAAGCCGAACTCAGAGCAGCGATAGCTACAGCTAGAGCAACACTTAGAAATTCCATTTTTCTGCCTCCTTATCATTTATCTAATTTTATTTAATGCCCCTGTACAAAATTGGAAATATAAATAACCGTCAACAGGGAAAACACAAGGGCTTGAACAAGACCCATGATTATCCCCAGAAACATTACCGGAACCGGAGCCAGCAGGGGTATCATCAGAAACAGTACCATGACCACCGTCTTCTCTCCAAACATGTTGGCGAAAAGACGCAGAGAGAGAGAGACCGGCTTTACCAGTTCTTCCAGCAAGATCAGGGGAAACATCAGAGGGTTGGGCTGGAAAAAATGCTTGATATACCCCACCAGACCATTCTTCTGTATACCTATAAGCTGTACAATTATGATGGTTGCCACGGCAAAAGCCAATGTTGTGGAGAGGTCGGTTGTAGGCGGTTTCATTCCCGGGATAAACCAGGACAGGTTGAGAAACAGGATAAATATGAAAAGGGTGCCTACGAATGGCAGATATTTACGACCTTCTTTCCCCATGGTCTCCCCGAGAAGGCCGTAGAAGAAATCGGCAACCAGTTCCGCCAGATGCTGGGATCCCCGGGGAACAATGCTCAGCCGCCTGGTGATCAAATAGGCCAGAGGAATCAAAATGGCCATGATTATCCAGGTGTTCACTACAGTTGTGGTTACCGGTATGGAACCTATGTTGAATACCAGCGAAGGCTTTACATGGTCCAGTACTTCCTGTAGGGCTTGCATATCCATTTATGCTTCTCCTCCCTTCTTCAAAGTAATGAGTGTCTGCCCCATGTGGGCCACGATCTGAAGCAGAAGACCGGTCAACACACCGAAAAGAAAGACCACCCCTCCCAGGATGGAGAGCCCCAGAACGGTAAGATTGATCAACAATCTCAAGGCCGAACGCAGTAGCAATCTGTTGGTCGCCTTCCGTGGCGTCAAGCCTTCCAGATTGCAAACGGCCAACATCTGCCAGCGGAAAAGAAACCAGGATACGGGCAGAGAGAGTAGCACACCGAGGGCATAAGTGGGGTAGTAACCCAGAAGTGAACCTGTGATGGCTGCTATTATGCCCAGAACCACCATGGTGATGCCCGTTGAATTTATTTTTCTTTGATCGATAGCTACCATTTTTCTATATCTTTTCCCTTTTTTGCCACTTGCCCGTGCCAACAATTGATACCTGGTGTCTTCTTTTCACAATGTTGAACCGCTATAAATATAACAAGGCCATACACCAGCCACCTTCATTTGCATTTGGTATAAATATTCATAATTATTCATAATTGTAGTTATTATTCATCGTAAAATTAGAAAATCCTTCTTTAAACATCAAATATTTTGAAAAAAATTTTTGAATCGGTCATTCATTATCAAATACATTCATTGCCAGATGGTGGAACGCATCCTCATCCTTGAAAAAACAACAAGTCGTTGTTAGCCATCCATGCGATGGCCCACCGGCATGATCAGCAACGGGGCTCCCCTGACCGCCAATATTTCTTTGACCGTATCGTCATCAAAGGCTCCTATGGCCACGGTAGCCAGATTCAACGCCTCCGATTGCAGATAAATGTTCTGGGCAACATGCCCCACTTCCATGTGCACATAACGGTATCCCCTCTCACCGTAGCGCCCGGTGGTTCTTGCATAATCAGCCACCGGAATAATGGAAACGGGTGCCCGGGCCACCGCTCGTTGCCCCAGGGCCGCCCTGGCCAGTTCCATTCGCAGGTCGCCCGGCTGCACCATCACCAGGGAATGATCATGGTGCAAATAATGATAAAGCCCGGGGCCCGTATCTTCCAGATCACCGGCCACCAGGTAGATTTCCAGGGGGTAAGTTGCCCCGGCGGAGGGAGCAGAACGGGATATCCCCGCATCGCCGCTCATCCCCCGGCCACCGGCAGCCCAGAGCAGCTGCCCTGCCTGCATTCGGGTCAACTTTCCGGCGTGAAAGCTACGCCGGGAAACACGTCGATATAACGCTTCTTCAACAGACATATTTCCCTGCAACCCGGGTTCGGGTAAAATAAATTTCATGGCATCCCCCTTCCTCGTCAACAGACCGGAACCGGATATGTGAAAACGATCATATTGAGCACCAGAAAGAATCCTATGTCTCGATCGTTACCAGATTTGACAACACAGTAAAACACGGGGAAACAGCCCCTTCGGGAAGGCCCCCAGGCACTTATGGTAACCCCTATCCTGGATCATATCATAAGTCTGAACCACAGTATAGACTTGCCTTGATTTGTCGGGTATACCTGCCGATCCTGTCTGTTACCCCATCCGCCGGAACTGCCGGAAAAATGGTGCAGGAACGACGAACTCCGGGTAAAAATTGGAGCAACATCGGGTGATCAAGAATTTTTCCGGCAAGAAACAAAAAGAAACAGAAACAGTTCTTTTTTGCAGGTTTGCAGGAAAATGAAGGAAGAAATCATCCGCCCATCCAGGAAGGAATCAATTGTTCTCCGCGGCGACTGCAATCAGGTTTCAAAGGCCGCTTCGCAACCGCGTTCGGTAACAAAACACCGCAACCATGAATATTGATTTATCCGGGCTACTGGGGCCATAATAGATACAAATGACATAAGGGAAGAGTGATGAAATGCCTGAATTGGCAACCTTTGCCGGCGGTTGTTTCTGGTGCATGGTGGCACCTTTCGAGGGCCTCCCCGGGGTTCTCAAGGTAATATCCGGTTATACAGGCGGAGATACCCCCCACCCCGTTTATGAGGAAGTATGCAAAAAAGATACCGGACATTACGAGGCAGTGCAGATCACCTATGAACCCGATATCCTCTCTTACGAGGTGCTGCTCGACATATTCTGGAGGCAGATAGACCCCACCGATCCGGGAGGCCAATTCGGCGATCGGGGCCCCTCTTACCGCACAGCTATTTTCTATCACAACGACAAACAAAAACTGCTGGCCGAAACTTCCCGCCGGCTTCTGGAAGACAGCAACAGGTTTGATGCCCCCGTCGTCACCTCCATCCTGCCCGCCGGCAAATTCTGGCCGGCCGAGGATTACCATCAGGATTTCCATAAAAACAACCCTGCCCATTATAGACGCTACCATCAAGGTTCTGGCCGGGAACGGTTCTTGCGAGATAATTGGTCCGCAAACACGGATCCTGGAACATTGAAAGAAAAACTTACCCCACTCCAGTTTCATGTAACCAGGGAAAACGGAACGGAGCCCCCATTCCAGAATGAATACTGGGATGAAAACCGGGAAGGAATCTATGTGGATCTCGTTACCGGCCATGTTCTGTTTACTTCCCGTGACAAATTTGATGCCGGTTGTGGCTGGCCCAGTTTTACCAGGCCCCTGCATCGTGATCTCATCGAAGAACGGGCTGATCACAGCCTTGGGATGTCAAGAATCGAAGTGCGCAGCAAACTTTCCGCTTCCCATCTCGGGCATGTTTTTGACGATGGGCCCGGACCGACAGGCCGTCGCTACTGCATCAATTCGGCTGCTTTGGAATTCATACCTCTGGAAAAAATGAAACAGAAAGGTTATGGCCGCTACCTGGGCCTTTTCCGCGGGAAAACAGAAAAGTAGACTGTTTCGAGGTTGAAGGTTACCTGTCGTGTCCTTCTCCTTTTTGTAACAGATCGATGAATTCCCCCCTACTCCGGACATCATACTTTGAATAGATGTTTTTTATATGAGTCTTGACCGTGTTTTTACTGATATACAGTTCATCGGCAATTTTATTGTAGGTTTTTCCCTGAAGAAGCAAGGCCGCCACCTGGTTCTCACGCGGCGAGAGGTTTCTGAATTGTTGTTGTTGCGTCCGGGGGTATGTATCCCCATCTGCAGAATTCTTCTCCCCTACCAACGCTGATTGGCCAACGGCATGATGTTCCATCAATCCTGAAAGATGCCTGTGCAGCAGGGGGAAGATGATGAAAGTTATACAGACCACCACCAGGGCCAGTGCCGTGGAATACTGATCTTGATCTTTCAAGAGGGCAAGGGTATTACCCGCCACGCCGCCAATAAATACGCCCATGGTATTGGCTGCCAACCCTAAACCGAATATCCGGGTGGGGTTGGAAACCAGATCCAACATTTCACCGAGGATACTCCACCAGAACAGATCGCAAATACCGCAGGCGCCGAGCATCAACGTGTTGACCACGATGTAACTGATAACCGATCGATCGAGCATCATGAAAGCCACAAATGAAAAACCGATCATGGCTATGGCAATATACAGGAAAAGTCCTCTGTCAATTTTTCGCGGGGAAACCCTCATGACCTTCATGATATGCACGGCCACGATATAGGGGATGGCCCAATACCAGCTGGCAAGCCATTTCAGATGAATGAAAGCAGGATTTATTACCTGGTACATCAGTCCCGAATTGATCGTGATGACCAGAATGAAAAGGCATAAAACGGAAAGGGGTTTCGCGATATGAGATATGCCTTCTTTCTGCTCGGACCGTGATTCTGGTTTCGCAACCTCCTCTTCGGGCAACAGCAGGGCAAACAAACACGCCCCACCGAGTGTCAGCATGGATAAACCAAGCCCCGTGTACGGAGAGAGGTAAATAGCACTCAATTTCAAGAGAATCATCAGGATATTGGTATAGATTAGCCCCACGGCGGCAGTTTTCACACGTTCGTTTCTGGGTGTACCACTTCTGAAGTAATAACCCCATCCGGCAACAAAGGCGCTGCTTGAAAAAGCGCTTAGAGCCAGAGCAATGGCCCACAGTGGAGAAGGTGGATAAAAGAAAACGGCGGAACCAATGATGCAAACAGCCATCGAAATCAGCATCAAACGCTTCGCTATTTTCTTGCTCTTGATCAGAAAACCCCAGAAAAGCAAGCCTGCCACCGTGGCAGCCACTGCAGCGAGAGTCATTTGTTGGGGGTTGATACCGAACATTTCAGCAATTTCGAGAAATATCTGCCCTTGAAAGGGCAATGACAACATCCACGAAGAAAAAAGAACCAGAACAATGATGGAAAGACTACGTTCACCTGTAATGGGGTAATTTCCATGGACTTTTTTTTCTGTCATTCCCACAGCCCCCCTCTTCAGATCCAGGGAATATCCCCCGATAAATAACGTAACTTCGGTTTGATTATAATGCATTATCTTACCATATTGTCATAAAAATTTTTTATTTTCCCCCGAAGCTGCCGGATAAAACAACTGACAATTGCGACCGGTAACAGTCGGTACAAACCCCCGTTGCGGATTATGAACCGCTCAGCAGTATCGCTTCTACAAACGCGGCTACAATCAATAGCAAGATACTGGTCACGGCAACAATCGTTTCAGGCGTGTCAAATTTGATTTCTTTCAATTTTCTGGTCTCCGCCCACCGCCTGGCCGGGAAGGTGCTGGCAATATATAGTGATTTCGTGAGTGTTACGGCGCATGCCAGTGCATAGGCCGTCGTCTCCCACAGGCCTACTTTCAAATATTGAATATTTGCCTCGTGGACATCCACAAAGGGAAATTCAAAAGAATTGGATCCTGCTACAATTCCTGTAACGATACCTTGAACAAGCAGAATCAATAACCCGGGCGTGAATACACCGAACCTGACAAAAATATTGCCCCCTGCGATGAGCAACAGAAGGATCAGGTTATTGCCTGAAATGGCCAAAAAAGTTTTGAAACACCCCCCCGATCCCCTGTCCATATACCCTGTTTCAGGAGCACCCATCCAGGCATCGGGGTTGTAAAAATAGTTGATAGCAAACACTATCCACATTACCGCCTGGAATGCAACCCAGATAATTATGACTCTTCTGTACACGTTAGCCCGGTACAAACCCAGTATCCTGTCCTTGATTGTTTTCAAGTTTCATCCGCTCCTTTTGAAATCATCCCCGATCCACCATCAGGAACCTGGCAAATCAAAACCATCCGTGCAGGGCAGACCCCATGATTATACATATCAAGAAAGAAAACAATCAACAAGATAAAAATGGGTGTATTCTGCCAATGGGGATGTAGGCAGCCCGGCTAGCAGGAGCAAGGTATAATTCATTCCATACCCCGGTACCTGTCAGGTCCCGAATATGACGGATTGGCACGGCCAGATTATTGACACTCCGCACAAATATTTGTTATTCTTGATCTGGTCAGAAAATATACTATCGGGAGGTTCACAATGTCAACAAAAATAAATCAAATATTGGCCAAACTTACCCTGGAAGAGAAAGCCGCTCTGTGCTCGGGAATAAATAACTGGGAGACTACCCCGATAAAAAGGCTGGAAATACCCGCCGTGATGGTGGCTGATGGCCCCCACGGCCTTCGCAAAGAGGTCGAATCGGCAGCCGTCACCAATGTATTCAAAGACACCGTTCCGGCAACCTGTTTCCCTCCCGCGGTTACCCTGGCCAGCACCTGGGATACCGATCTGGCCCGGGAGGTTGGCAATGCCATTGCTTCTGAAAGCCTTGATCAGGGGGTATCAACAGTACTTGGACCGGGGATAAACATCAAAAGAAGCCCCCTGTGCGGACGCAACTTCGAATATTTCAGCGAGGATCCCTACCTCACCGGTGAACTGGCTGCCGCCTACATCCAGGGGGTGCAGGAAAACGGTATCGGCACGTCGTTGAAACATTATGCCGTCAACTCGCAGGAATACCGCAGATTGACCATCAGCGCCGAAGTTGACGAACGGGCCCTGAGGGAAATCTATCTCAAAGCCTTCGAGATAGCCGTCAAGAAGTCACAGCCCTACACCATCATGTGCAGTTACAACCTCATCAACGGGGTACATGCCAGTGACAACCGGAAATTGCTGGGGGATATATTGAGGAAGGAATGGGGATTTGAAGGCATGGTCGTCTCCGACTGGGGTGCGGTCAATGACCGGGTCAAAGGCATCGTGGCCGGACTGGACCTGGAGATGCCTTCATCCAATGGTATCCTGGACCGGGAAATCATCGAAGCAGTCAGATCGGGGCGCCTGGATGTCAAGGACCTCGATATTGTCGTTGGAAGAATTCTGCAATTTGTATTCAGATGTGCCTCCACCAGGGAAAAAACGGCCACATTCAAAGCGGATTACGATAAAAACCATCTTCTGGCCCGGAAAGCCGCTGCAAGCGGTGCTGTCCTGCTCAAAAATGAAGACGGCATCTTGCCTTTTCCGGATGGTGCAGACCTGGCCGTGATCGGTCAGTTGGCCCGAAATCCCCGCTACCAGGGCAGCGGAAGCAGCAGGATAAACCCCAGAAAACTGGTCAGTTTCTGCGACCATATGGACGCGCTCAATGCTCGTTTTTCCTACGCCCCGGGATATACCCTGCAGGGAGATGGATATGACAAAAAATACATCGACGATGCCGTTGCACTGGCCAGGAACAAAGAATACGTTCTCGTCTTCATTGGTTTGACCGATGAATATGAATCCGAAAGTTTTGACCGTACCCATCTGGAGATGCCCCGGGGCCATAATGAACTTGTCCGCAAACTATGTGAAGTGTCGGACCGCGTGGTCGTTGCTCTGAATTGCGGTTCACCGGTGAATATGCCCTGGCTGGACAGGGTGGCTGCCGTTCTCAATCTCTATCTGGGTGGGGAAGCAGGAGGGGAAGCAGCCCATGATCTGCTCTTCGGGATGGTCAACCCTTCCGGGAAACTGGCTGAAACATTTCCTCTGCGCCTGGAAGATGGGCTTTCTTCCGGATATTTTGGCATGGGGCCCAGGAGAATTGAATACAGAGAGAGTATTTTTGTAGGGTACAGGGATTACGATACCGGAAAAAAAGAAGTCCTCTTCCCCTTCGGTTACGGTCTTTCCTACACGAATTTTTCCTATGCGAATCTTGAACTCGGCGCCGATAAAATCAACGAAAACGATACCTTGACCGTCAGTTTTGAACTGAAAAACACGGGCAAACATGATGGCGCGGAGGTAGCCCAGATCTACATCCGCGATACTGATTCCACCGTTTTCAAAGCCGATAAAGAACTCAAAGGTTTCAAGAAGGTATTTTTGAAAAAGGGTGAAACCCGAACGGCCACCATTGATCTGGACAGGGATGCTTTCGCTTTTTACAATACAAAGATCGGCGATTGGTGTGTGGAAAGTGGCGACTACGAGATCCTGGTCGGTTCATCTTCCAGGGATATACGGCTGCAAGCAACCGTCAAGATAGATGCCGTCAAAAAGGAAATGCCCGACCTGAGACACATCACCCCTTTCTATTACGATTTTCATGGTGCAGTGGAGGTCCCGTTGAAACAATTTGAAGCCCTGATCGGCAGGGAAATGCCACCCGATACCCCCGTGAAAAGAGGGGAGGTCGACTTCAACAGCACCATTGGCGATATCGGTATCACCATCTTTGGAAAGATCTTCAAATGGGCCATCCACAGATTCTCCACCATAGTGTTGCCCAAAGATGCCGAGGAATTTGAAAAGATCATGGTCAGAAAGGGTGCCATGTCCCTTCCCTTGCGCAGTATCTTCGCCATGACAGACGGAGCCGTAACCTACGATGCCACCCGGGGGCTTCTTGTGGCCTTCAACGGACAAACATGCAAAGGTTTGTTCCATTTTGCCAGGGCCATGCTCGCCAAAAAACCGCCCCGGAAAACCGAAATATACGTTAAATGACACAACCCCGGGGAATGCTGCAGTCAACTTTTTCTTCCGTGTCACATTTCCCCCCTGACCCAATATGCCACTACCGCCCGATCACCTGCATGCCTATCCGACCTGACAGCCAGATACCCCTGTTACCCATGAAAAAATTTGTCAACATTGTCTGAACACGCATTCATTCAAAGAAATATGCCGGGGGCATCGCGGCCTTCAATTGCCGAAGACAGGATTGGCGGTAAAACAACGGGAACAGGAGAAAAATGCGCTGCAAGAACAGGTGTCAAAGCTAGCACTTTTTTGAAATAGCCGATGACACCATGCCATTCCGGAATTACCCCGGCTGGCAGGAAATCAAACCGTACTGATGGTATTATATATACAAGTCAATGATCGCTGTGTACTTTTGAAAGGGAGCCCTGAAGAGCAAAACCATGATAAACTACCAGATCGCCGGTATGGAACCCCGGGACAGATCAGCAATCAGGAAGATATGTTGTGATACAGGGTACGTCGGTCAGGACATCAGGCCGTACATCGATGATGAGGAATTATTTGCTGATTTCTGGACTCTCTACTATACCGATTTCGAACCACAATCCACCTTTGTAGCCAGGGTTGGCGACCTGACCATAGGATACCTCAACGGATGCCTGAATACCCAGCGCTACAATCGCACACTGGCAGTGAGGATAATTCCCCGCCTTCTTTTCGGGGCAGCCCGGAAACAATATCACATCGGTAAAAAAACAAAAAAATATATACGGGACATGTTTTCGGGAATTTCTGCGGGAAACCCATACCCCCCGCTCGGGCTTTACCCCGCCCACCTGCATATAAATATCGACAGGGACTACAGGCGAAAAGGGATCGGGGAAGCATTGATGAACCGTTTTTTTACACACCTTCAGGCGCATGGTATAAAAGGAGTGCACCTGGGTACAACTTCATTGAACAGAAGCGCCGTGCCATTTTACGAAAAAATGGGATTCAAACTTTATTCCAGGGTGAAAAATGATTCCTTTGAAGGCCAGAAAGCTTTCTCCCTGACCTACGTCAAATCTTTTCATTGAATTTGAATCCGCCAAAAGCCATCGAGCTGCCCGGCGTCATTTGTTGTCGGTTACAACAGGTGCATCAGAAGGGTCAAAGATGAGCCGACAAAGGCAAATAAATTCACAATGCGTTCCCACAGGCCCACCTGCCTTCTCTCGGGTGCAGCCCCACCCTCTTTTTTATCGCTCTTTTCTTCTTCCTTTTCCACTTTCTTCGTCTGCAACAGAAATTGCACATTGCTGTTTATATTTCTTTCATCCATGAATGACCTGTAACCGTTGGCCAATTCCTCCATCCTGTCCACCTTGGCCTGGCCAAATCTCATCTCATCTATCCCCTCGATCAATCCTTTCTCGATCTCCACGATCCCACGATCATGAATTTCCTTGATGCCATCGGCTAGCAGACGCGGGGCATTTACCAGCTGATCCAGAGCTTCCGGAAGGTCGGCCAAATGATCATCCATCTCATTTTCAAGTCGGTTCAGATTGTGCCTGACCTGATCAAAATCAACCCGGTTCAGTTGATCCCGGACAGATTCCAAAGCATCCCCAAACTGTTCTTCCCTATCCGTTCTCCCATCATCGGTAGCCGGTGGAAGATCTTCATCCAATTTTTCTTCATCGCCATTGCCTGGTGGAAGATCCCCTTCTTCCGGCCCGGCATTTGCGGGATCGTCAACCGCATCCCCGGCTCCTCCATCCTCTACAAATATCTCTTCCGGCAAGCCGTCTGAATTCTGTTCATCATCACTATTTGCAGCAGCGTCCATGCCGGTTTTGTTATCTGCCGCTTCTGCAGCCCCCGATCCTTCCGGACCTGCAACAGCCATACCCGAAACAGAAGGCCCGGTCCCGGCTGTTTCAGCGGGCAATCCCTCGATCCCATCAAGCAAATCAGACCACCTGTCGGAAAAATCGGGATTTTCATCGGTAAGGTCTGGCCACTCATCAGGCCATTCATCGGGCAAGTCAGGCCATTCATCGGGCAAGTCAGGCCATTCATCGGGTAGATTGTCAATGACATCTTCCAATTCATCAGTTATATCCGGCAAATCCTGGATCCTGTCCAGCAACTCTTCAAGATCATCCCTGCTGGTATTGTCCAGCAGATCTTCAATGGCTTTTACCAGTTCTTCGTTATCTTCAAAGAATGTTTTCAACCCTTCCGTTATCTCCAGGGCCATGACCCGAAAACTCTCGAATTCCTCGATCATCACGTTCAGAGCATCATAAAGTTGCATCAATCCCGACCCGATCTGGGTCACGCCATCGAGCATCTGTACAAAATCATCTTCGAGGTCGATGTCCGGAATGGGCGGCATCTGGGGCATTATGGTCAAGGTGATGGGGTTAAGCTCGATATCTACAGCCTGCATATCAATTTCTATCTCTGCATCCGGCAAGGGAAAAGTCATGAATCCCAGATTTATCGTTTCACCTACCACCACCTGGGAACCGTTGGTTGCACGTATATCCGAAAACTTCTTGCTGTCAACGGTGCAGGTACCCTGAACGACCATGGGAACGCAATTCTCGTCTTCCCTGGCCACACGCCCACCCTCATAACTATCATAGTAGATCAATCCGTTTTCTTTCAGTTTGTTTTCAAGATTGATGATTATTTTCAGATGGCCGCTGCGGCCTGCCACCTCGGCGGCACTCAGCTCCTTTCCGTCGAGCCGGTAGGTGATTCCAATGTCCACGGGCAGTTCCTGCAAGGTGGTTCCCTCGTAGAATATATCACCTTCATCGAGGCTTTCCTGATCCCACACCACATGGTCATCATTCAGCATCGGAATTTTCTCCGATTTCATGTTATTGACGGAAGTGTAACGTCCGTAATCAACGATGTTATCCAGGGATCTGTTGTCCATATCGTAAATCCAATTTACCACCTTCAGATCGGCTACCGTCCCATCGGCATTCAACACCACATAAACGGTTTCATTTTTGCAGGCAGATGCCCCCGGCCCATCCCCAACGGCGATCTTCTGATCCACCTCTTCCGGTCTGGTGTCTGCCGCTATATCCCCGTTGATCTTGATCAGATCATGCCCCGGCATGAAAATCAGGGCCGACACCACCAGTGCCACCGAAACTGCAAGATAAGCAATCTTGGTCAAATGTTTTCTCATTTCGAAACTCCCTCCCAAGGGTTCTATTATTGGAATTTATCAATCCAAAGGCAAAACGGTCTCCTTTGCTTTGGTAATCATCGTGGGCCAGCCCTTTGTAGTCAACTGGAGCGGTTTTTCCATGATCAACATCATCGCGGGCAACCCAATAAATATGACGATCATGCTGATAATCGCACCTCTACCTATCATTTTGGTCATCTCTCCCGTCGTTTTGATACTGGCAATCAGGGAGATACCAAACGTGGCTCCAAACATGGTCAGAGCACTGGTCAAAATTGAACGCCCCGTATCCTCGATTGTCTGCCTCATCGCGTCTATCCTGCGGGAAAAATTGAAGATATTTTCCTGGTATCTCGAGGCAAACAGAATGGCATAATCTACAGTAGCACCCAGCTGGATCGCCCCTATGATCATCGGTGTCAGCGAGCTGACCTGCTGACCCTGCAAATAGGGAAAACTGACATTGATCCAGATGGCAATCTGAATCGCCAGAATGAGGATAAAGGGTATGGCGATAGATCTGAAGCTTATGGCAATGATCAGGAATATAAGAACCACCGAGATATAAAGTACATTGCGGGCATCGGTATCAACCAGTGAGGCCATGTCACGGGTCAATGCCGAATTCCCTGTAACATAATATTCATCATGCAATGTGGAAGCGTGACTCCGGATATCATCGATAGTGATGAACACATCAGTTTCATGATCGAATTTTTCCAAAAATATGAGAAAATAGCGATAATCTTCAGCCACAAAATTTTCGATCACATCCTCGGGGATGAACACCTCCGGTATAGCCATGTCCACCTGTTCTGAAATCCCCAGCACCGAATCAACGCCTTTGACCGTTTTGATCCTGTCCACCAGTTCTTTCTCCTTGACCCGCCCTTCGTTGCGGGTAATCAGATAGGCCATGTCCATGGCCCCGAAGCTGTCCATGATATCGTTTGTTGCCTGCACCGAGCGGGCATGAGCAGGCAGATAATTTTCATTGGAATAATAGTAATCAGCCTTGCTCTGGGCCAGATAGGCGGGGACCGCCAGGGCAAGCAGGATGATCACAAAAACCCAGCGCCCCTTGATGATCCATCGGGCAATCGACTTGAAGGAGGGCAGCAATATCCTGTGCCTGAATCTGCTGGTGAAGTTGTAAGCAACCAGGATCAAACTGGGTAAAAAGGTCAGGTTGACGATCAGGCTGATGATGATCCCTTTCCCCAGCACCAGACCCATATCCCTTCCTATGCCATTTTGCATCACTGTCAGGGCAAAAAACCCGCCAATGGTGGTCAAGGCACTCGAGGCTATTGTCATCGCCGTCTTGGATACCGCCGTTTCCATGGCCTTCAAAACGGAAGGATATTTTTCTTTTTCTTCTTCAAAGCGGTGCAGCAAAAATATGGAGAAATCCATCGATATACCCAGTTGCATCACGGCAGCGATGGAAGCAGTCATGAATGATATCTCGCCCATGAAGATGTTTGTGCCCATGTTGATGATGACCGCCACTCCCACCGAGATCAGGAAAAGGAGGGGCTCTATATATGAAGAAACGGAGAGGGCCAGGATCAGATAGATCGTTGCCACGGCAATGATCATGTAGATTACCATATCCTTCTCGGTAATCACCTGCAATTCATTGATGATCGCCGGTTCTCCGCCAAAAACGGTATCATCATCAATCAGATCCTCTATTTCACGGGACGCCAGATTGGTCTGCAACGAACGGGCATTTTCCTCGAACAACACTTGAAGCAAAACCGAATCTCCGGAAATAAACTGTGTTCTTATATCTTCTTCTATAAACTCTATGGGAACGAATATATCGGTGTAATCATCAACCCACATGACAGAATCTACGCCTTCAACTTCCTCGATCCTTTTCTTCAGATTCTGCACTTCCCACAATTCTTTGCCCCGGACCATGATAATACCCACACCGGAAAGGCCAAATTCCTCTTCCAGCAACTGTTCCCCCTGTTTGGAATTCATATCATCGGGCATGTAGGACAGAATGTCGTAGTTGTTGGGAGTTAAAAAATATCCAATAGCCGCAGGAATCAGAAGAATGACGTAGACTACAATAATGGGGATTCTATATTTTACCGCAAAAACACCCAGTTTTTTCACCGATGGCGACGCTCCATTTAAACATATGTTTTAATCGTTTGTTTAATACTACTATGCAACAACAATTTTGTCAACACCAGACAAATAAATAATGCGATTTCAATTTTTGTGCGGAATTCATGAACCTAGCACACAAGATAGCAATTGATCAATAAGTTTTTTTCGTACCTTTGCATCACTGATGTCGGCCTTGGGCATTTTCCCCGAACCATGATACAACAATACGGGATTGATAATCCCCGACATCAGCAGCATCACACCAATGGCTATTTTCTGTCCATCGGTCTCTCCGGTGGCCTCCCTGATGACCAGTTCCAGGTTTGCTTCCGAATAATCGATAAGTTCGATGATGCCGGAACTTTCCTGGCCACTGCTTACGATCCTGTCGGCCAGCATGAACAGGACCCCCGGGTAATCGATCAGATGTTTCATCATCCTGTCAGCCCATTCATGAAGTCTTTCCTCCAGCGTCTTTCCCGCATCGTACAATATCCTGTAGATAGCCTCGGTCTCCCGGGAAAAGTGCGCCTCCAGTTCTGATTGCAAATTGTCTTTGCTGCGAAAATAATAATTTATGGAAGCAAGGTTCACATCCGCCCTTCCGGCTATATCCCGAACGGTGGCATTGATATTGCCCTCCCGACCCATCATCTCAATAGCCGCCGCAATTATTCTGGACTTGGTGTTCTGTTTGCTCATGAACTTCATCACCCGCCTTTCCTCTATCATGGATGGCATCTCCCCGGGAGAACCAACCCGTCATGATTTCATACTGGTGTTTAAAACAATTATATAAATCTTTGGCGGCCTTGGCAACCCATGATGCAATGTTTCTCCATCTTTGCAAGAAAGTTTCTTCTGGACACTGCCTGTCTGCAATGAATTGACATCGGGCAAGATCTCTCACCTGTACAAAAGAAGGATTACAGTGTCCAATCGTAGTAATATTTTATAAGGAGCATGAGGAACATTTTTCGGAGGTATTTGAAGAATGCAGTACAGAATACTTGGCAAAACCGGCCTGAAAGTATCGGAAATAGGGTTCGGGGGGATCCCCATCCAGCGGGCCACCATGTCCGAAGCGAAAAAAGTGATCCTGAAGTCACTTGATCGGGGGATAAATTTCCTGGACACAGCCAGGGCTTATACAGACAGTGAAGAAAAAATAGGGGCTGCCCTGGCCGGATCTGGCATCCCCAGAGACAATGTGATCATCGCTTCAAAATCAATGAATCGTGATAAAAAAGGGTTCAAGGAAGATGTGGATTTGAGCCTCCGGCTTTTAAGAACAGATTATCTAGATCTTTATCAGATCCACAACGTCAGCAATGAAAAACAGTTGAATGCGGTATTGCAACCCGGTGGAGCACTTGATGGAATCAAGGAAGCCCAACGTGAAGGCAAAGTTCGTTTCATCGGCCTGACATCGCATCTTCCCACGCTGGCAGTCAAAGCCCTGAAAACGGAAAATTTCGATACAATTCAGTTCCCCTTCAATATCGTTGAACAGGAAGCAAATGATCTCCTTCTTCCCCTGTCCCGCAAAAAAGAAATCGGAACCATCATCATGAAGCCCCTCTGTGGCGGCGCATTGACCTTGAAAAAAACTGCACTTCAGTATCTACTCGGTTTTCCCGTATCGGTGGTAATCCCGGGAATGCAATCGATCGATGAAGTCATCGAGAATACTTCCATATCGGGCTTGCCCCCCGACAAAGAGGCACTGGACAGATTGCGGGAAGAAGCAAATAAGCTTGGCAGCCGCTTCTGCCGCCGCTGCGAATACTGCCTGCCCTGTCCGCAGGGTGTCAATATTTCTTTCATCTTCCTCATGTTCGGCTACTGGAAAAGATATGGCCTCAAGGAATGGGCCCGGAACCGTTATGACAGCCTCTCTGTAAAAGCATCGGACTGCATCGAATGTGGAGAATGCGAAGAAAAATGCCCCTACAACCTACCCATCCGTGAGATGCTCAAGGAGTGCCGGGAGGCCCTGGAAAATAAATGACCAATTTCGCTACCATGTAGTTTCCATACCTGCAACCGGGCCAACTCAACCGCGCCTCCGCCTGCCCCTGAATCGATCTTTCCTCCATTTACCGCTGAGTACCTCTCCGTCCGGTAGTGTCATCGTACCTTCTCCATGAAACAGCCCATCCTTGAATCCCCCGATGTACCTGTAACCTTCCGGCAGAAAGAAAATCCCTTCTCCATGAAATCTGTCTTTCCTCCACTGCCCGATATACGATTGACCGGTAGAAGTTCCAAGCGTTCCATACCCATTTGCCTCGTTTCCTTTCCATTCCCCTGCCAGGTACGATCCATGCCCCCAATAAAATACACCCTGCCCATGCATCTGCCCATCCTCCCAGTCCCCCGAATAAACGCTTCCATTTTCAAAAGTGATGGTCCCTTTACCATGGGGCACCCCATTCCGCAATTCACCCCTGTATTCTGCTTTGCCCACCAATATATCAATCATTTTTGCACCACCCCTGCATATTTACCTGTTGCCACTGCGCCCTTATTCATTGATACGAAAATATCATTATCATTATGCCATGATTCGTTGACTGTCCATGTATAATACAAAGTTCTGATGAATCACCATTCAATCAAGAACAAGTAGTGTTCCGTTGACCCTCTTTCCTTTCCACGGCGGTGATCTTTTATAAAAAAAGCCCCTCCCGGAGAAAAAAAAGGGAGGGGATTAGAGGGTTTGCAAGGTAGGAAATTGTAAAAAAGGGGGAAAATCCTACCTTGAATTCATTATAGTGACAATCTTCCATCATTCACAACCCCTTAAAAGAAGCTTCGTGACAGCATGTTGTCAGTATGTTATGCTGAAAATTTTATAATATCCTGGAATCTGTAAAACCTGCAAGATGCCATTCAAGGGAAAAGGAAATTGTTTGCCGGGGTATTTCACTGTGACACCATAATTGCCATATGTCACATTCGCTTGTACCATGGCTTGCACGTGAAATATACGAGCTGAAAGCAAGAATATCGTGTTAGAAGGTCAAAGAAGTTGCTGTCATATTCCTGTGAATATAGTTGAAGGTTATCAGAGCAAGGACAACAACCCCCATAGCCCCCAGGGTCAGCCAGGCAGGTTGAAACAGAGCCCCGTCATTGAACCCGGGGATACAAAAAAAATGATTGCCCAGAACAGCCGTGGCATTGTTGACTGCGTGAGCAAAGATGACCGCCATCAGGGATCCTGTCCTGTAAAATATATATCCCAGAAGAAGCCCGGCAAAGAAAGCAGGAATCATCTGCCAGACATTGATGTGCATGGCCGCAAAGAGAAGTGATGATAGGATGATGGAGGCCCATGGAGTATAGCGCTTCAGGAATCCCCGCAGGATGATACCCCGAAAAACTATCTCTTCCAGAATCGGAGGGATAACCGCGACCCCCGGCAAGATAATCCAGATATCGGCCAGGTATATGCTGGAGAACACCTCTTCCCACATATCTGTTACCGGATAAACAAACCTGACACAGTTGTCGATCTCCGAAAGTACAAAAGACAATCCCACGAACATGGGGATAAACAGCGGATACAAAAACCATGCGGTTCTCCCCGGGCCCCGAAGACCCTTGCAACTGTAACCGGAACGCCAGCAGTAAAAGGAGATGATTATCAGCCCCACGCCGGAGGGCAGGAGAAATAAATTTAAAAACAACATGGAAGATGAACTTTGGTTCACACCCATGTATGCTCCCCAGAAACCAACAAGCAATCCCCCTAGCGATTGGAGAATGACCAGAAAGATACTGATACCAACACCCTGAAGAAAAGACGGGTAAGCAGTCTGCTTTACCATCGGAAGATCTGTCCCCCTCACTGTTGTTACCCTGGAACGCATTTCATGACAAAGGTGGAAAAGGCGACCCTGAAGTGAATTGAAGGCGGTCAATCTTTGGATCGGAATTTCTGGGAAATCACCCGTTCTTCGGCCAGATCGCCGATGATGGGCAGTTTAAATGCTTCCCCCTGGCCAGCCTTGAAAACAAAGATAACCAGGACCAACAATGCCAGATAGAAAAGGATAATAAGCAGCCAATCAAGAAATTTCAAGAGGATCAGGAACCCCGCGTAATTCCACAATTCCAGAGCCACTGTCAAATGGTCTATACCGGCCAGGATCAAAAATAGGACAGTGAAGGTTCCAAATGTCATTACCGACTGCATGGCATGGAATCGAATAAATTTGTTTTTCTTCTCCACAAGAAGAATTATGGCCCCGGAGATCCAGCCAAGCAAATAACTGACTACCCCCCAGAAGCGCTCCCTGGAACCGATTTTTTCCGCCTGATCATTGCCTTGCATCAATAAAATGTTCACCCGCCCTTTCGTTGAGCATCATCATCATTATAATTAAATAAGTTATGCAAAACAAGGAGTATCGGCAAATAAAAAGCTCCCGGGGCCCACATTTCATGCCATTGTTCACATCAGTTTCCATATCATCCATGCAAACGCAGCCAGCAAACAGAGTGCCACCGCCAAAAATGTGAAAGTTCCCGGGTTACCCTTCTGCTTCGGCCCACACCATGGGAACCCATAAAAATCTTTCTGCCTCAATATCGCAGGTCAGGGATCCTTTCCAACAGTTCTTCAATCCTTGCTCTGCTTTCTTCCTGGCCCATATCAAGTTCGTTTCCACTTAAATCAACATATTCCAGCAGGGGGAATATGTTTGTTGCAAGAACAGAAATGTCTGCAATTTCATTGCTCGACAGATCCACCCATCGCAGCGATTTGTTGTTGCTCAAAAGCGAAATGTCAACGATGTTGTTACCATCAAGTTTCAGATCTTCAAGATATGGCAAACTGCTCAGCGGAGTAATATCGATGATGTTGTTGTTTGAAAGGTGCAATCTGTACACGGCCGTCAGATTGCCAAGGGGTACAAGGTCAGTGATCCGGTTACTGCAAAGACGCAGATCAACCAGATTCACGGCATACTCCAACCCCCTGAGATCTTCAATTCCCTTGTTCTCCGCAATCAGGTCAACCAGCTGTTCCATGTCGGCGACGGTAAGTAGTTCACCATGGCTCTTCCCGAGTTCTTCCCGGATAGCGGCCTCCAGATTGATGTCGGGAATATAGAAATCGGCGGCCGGGAGCCGCCTGTCATGCACCTCTGTATGCTCGGGGCTGCACCCGTACAGGCAGTAGCCAGCCATCAGCAATGAAAACAGACAGATACAGGCAGTCGCTTTTTTCATGGTCCATCGCCCCCCTTCCCAGGTTTACAGATATATATTCCCCAACCTTGTTGTTCTATGTCTACAAGCAGAGAATGCCCCTGGAAAAGGCCCCGCCACTTTTCAATGCAACATGAAAAGTGGCGGGGCTTGAAACATGAAACCGGAAATATCTATTTCTTTATCATTTCATCAAGACTTACCCCACATTTGACCGTAAAACCATAACGGTAAGTCAAACCCCTCTTGAGTTTGTATTCGTCATGAAGCATGAGCAACCCGGGCTTGTCACCGCCTACACCTTTCTGCTTGTAGTCAATATTGAGGGTTATATTTTCCCGGGATGGCAATTCGTGGATATGGCTGGCACGGAAAAGGTCATTCATGGTATAAGGCCAGGCACTGACATTCAAAAGTGTGCCCGCAGCATCTTTGAAGAGCAGGCCATCCGTACCTTTCCTGTCGGACATGATCATCCACCGCACCTCGGAACGATTTCCGTTTTCCTGTGGAACCAGATAATCATGAGCCACTTCCTCCACGGGCAGAGAATGAATGGCAATAATTCCGCTTTGGTTACGGTCAAGCATCGTTTCGTGGGGGCCCTTGCCAAACCAGGTCATCTGCCGGAACTGGCCCGGTATTTCCAGCTGCATCCCCAGTTTGTTCATATTGATAAGGGGAACAAATTCGGTAAAAACATCTATCTCCCCGTTACCGTGTATGGAGTAAACATTCAGCAGTGGCCGTCGGCCAAACAATACCCTGGAGGCCACCGTTATTTCTACGACAGAGGGATCAACCTTGCCGGACCAACACTTGATATTGATCACCCTACGGGTTTCCCCGGCCCTTTTCCACAGGCTGGGCCGATTCAACAAGGGGACATGATTGCCAACACCAGCGTCGTTGCTGGTGGTAACACGCCAGAAATTGGGCCGTAGCGGCGAGGCGAGATATTCACGCCCCCCGGCCATCAGGGAGAAGATACATCCGCTTTCTTTCTCCAGGCCCACGCTGAAATCATCACCATGGACAACGATTGAACGATCTGTTTCCTCCATATGAAGTGGCTGCATGCCCGCCCTGTGAAGCGGGCCGGGCAATTGCTTCTCGAAAGGCAGTTTGAACTGCTCCCAGGCCACGATATGCCCCGCCGGCGCCCAATGTTCATTGCCTTTCAAAGCAAATTCAACGAGCAGATGGTACTCCATACCCGGGCGCGATTCCGGCCTGGAAAAAGGAATCGTCACCTCCGCAGTTTCCCGCGGGGAAATCGGGGGCAACTCGATTTTCCCCTGTTCAATCACAGCCCCGCCTTCGGTTATTTTCCAATCGGCCGTAACAAAATCCAGGGTCCGAAAACTGAACTTGTTCTCGATCCGCACCAATCCCTTGCGAAGATCTACCTCACTTACCCCGATTTCCTGGTATACCTTTTTGACCTCATGCAGTGCAGGGTGCGGTGAACGATCTGCAGCAACTATACCATTGCCGCAGAAAGCCCCATTGTTGGGCTTATCGCCAAAATCACCGCCATAGGTCCAGAAATCTTCTCCATCTTCTGTTTTGATCAGTATGCTCTGATCAGAAAAATCCCATATCAGGCCCCCCATACAGCGCGGATATTTCTCGAACAGATCCATGTATTCCTGGAAGTTGCCCAGGCTGTTTCCCATGCAATGAGCATATTCGCACAGCAAAAATGGTTTGTCACGATATTGCCATTCCCTGACCACCCGCCCCAGGGGATTGTTTCCCTCCGGAAGCCCCGCAATTACAGTTTTTCCACGGCCAACCCGGTCAACCAGCCGGGGCGGGGCATACATCATGCTGAAAATATCGGAAATATCAAGAACATGGTCTCCCTCATAGTGTACAGGCCTGGTCAGGTCTACCCGTAGCGCTGCCTCCTTCATCTTCCGGAAGTTGTCCCCGTAGCCAGCCTCGTTGCCCAAGGACCAGATAATGACGGAAGGATGATTTTTATCCCTCTCCACCATCCGCACCATGCGGTCCACACAAGCTTCTGTCCAGCGGGGATTGCTGCCGGGAATCCTGAAACGAAGCCCGTGGGTTTCAAGGTCGGCCTCATCGATGACGTAGATACCATAACGATCACAGAGATCATAGAAACCCGGGCTGTTGGGGTAGTGGCAGGTACGTATAGCGTTGATATTGTTGGCTTTGATCAATCTTATATCCTGTTCAGTGATCTCCAGGGGAACCGCATGGCCGTGAAGGGGATGAAATTCATGACGGTTGACACCCCTGATCTTGATGGGCTTGCCGTTGATCAGAAAACAACCCGCGTCAATCTCTATCTTGCGGAAACCAAAATAGCAGCGGCGGATATCGACGATCTCGCCGGAAGACCCTTTCAGACCGAGGATAACCTGATAGAGGTTGGGTATCTCCGCCGACCATTTTCGGGGGTTCTTTACCGGGCTTTCCAGAACAAAAGATGATTCGCTACCCGCTTTCACATCTATTTCTGTTTCGGCCAGCACTTCCCTTTCCACGAAATAGCCTTCCTCATCAAGAAGGATAACTTCCAGACGGTAGTCGGTTGCATCCTTCCCGTCATAATTGATTATCCGTGTGGTAACATTGATCACAGCATCTTCATAATGTTCATCAAGGTCGCTGCGGATGTAAAAATCACGTATGGCAAGGCGGGGAACGGCCATCAGGAAAACATCCCTGAAGATACCGGACAGCCGCCACATGTCCTGATCTTCGAGGTAACTACCGTCAGACCATTTGTAAACCTCGACCGCTACCACGTTGATACCCTCCTCGAGAAATGGGCCAATCTTGAATTCTGCCGGAGTCATGGAACCCTGGCTGTAACCCGCATATTTACCGTTGACCCACAGGTAAAACGCCGATTTTACTCCGGCAAAATGAATAAATATCTCCCGATCCTTCCACTCATCAGGAACAACGAATTCGCGCCGATACGACCCTACGGGGTTGTCCGAATGACTTATCCTGGGTATACACAATTTGCTCAAACTGTATGTATGGCCAAAGTTACGATAGTAAGGAATACCATAACCCTTGATCTCCATGTTGGACGGCACTTCAATTTCATCCCAGCCGGCAACATCATGATCCGGTCTGAAAAAATGCCGGGGCCGCTCGCCCGGGTTTGGCGACCAGCGGAATTTCCAGGGACCGTTCAAATCTTGAACAAAAGGGGACCCTTCATTTTTCAACGCTGTTTTTCGATCGGGAAAAGGTATCGACGTGCATCTGGCCGCTTCTTTTCTGTAGCCAATTATCTCCGGATCTTCCCACTCATACTTGTCGAAAATTTTTCTGTTCATTTTTACCTCCGTTGCAGCCAGTTTTGTCTGATCGGGAAACCACCTTTCCCTGTAGCATAAATTCGTGAACGGCCCATCAGTTACCTGCTATGTTTTTACAACGTTGCCGGTGGAAATGATAGAGAAGTACCGGGCGGAACGAATGCCAAACATCGGCCCTGACTCATAGAAGTGAAGCAGCTTCACGGTCCAGAACAAGAACACATCTTCTGTGAAGCTGCAACAGTGAAGCAGGAACTGCAGTGGTGATTGGCCCGTTAACGGTCCGTTCTATCGCCCTGGCCTTGTTTTCGCCGCTGGCCAGAAGCATGATTGTCCGGGCGTGCATGATCGAACCCACCCCCATGGTGATTGCCCGGCGGGGCACTTCATCCATGGAATCAAAAAAACGGCTGTTGGCCTTGATCGTTTCCGCGGAAAGATCCACCAGATGCGTTTCAGCCTTCAGTTCTCCGGCCGGTTCATTGAACCCGATATGGCCGTTAACACCGATCCCCAGGATTTGCAGATCGATTCCTCCGGCCGCTTTGATTTCAAGTTCGTAATTCCGGCAAGTCCTTTCGTGATCTTCTTCGAGGCCCGCGGGAATATTTATCTGCTCGGGCGTGATGTTGACATGTCCGAACAGATGGCGATGCATGTAATAATGGTAACTCTGTGGATGGCCAGGCCCAAGGCCGATGTATTCATCCAGGTTGAAAGTAGTAACATTCTCGAAACCAATCATGCCCCCGTCATTTGCCTTCACCAGCTCGCGGTACAACCCTTCGACCGTGGAACCGGTCGCCAGCCCCAGTACAGTATCCTTTTTGCGACTGAGCTGGTCAGCCACGATACGAGCGGCTTCCACACTCATCCCCTGGTAATCATCTACAATATTAATCTTCATCAAGATCCTCCCCCGGACAATGTCATGTTATTTCAACTGTTCAGTTCTTTGACAAGGATAGATACCAGTTCGGTAGCCAGGTTATGCAAAATGGATTCATCCTTTTCGCCTTCGACCATGATACGCATCATCGGTTCCGTCCCCGAAGGACGGACGAGGATCCTCCCGTAAGGGCCAACCCTGTCATGGGCATCTTTCAGCGCCTGTTTGAAAACAGGACTGTCTTCCCATCCATCCTTGCGGCTTACCCTGCAATTCACCAGCACCTGCGGCAAACGGGAAAGCATCGTCCGGTAGGAAGACAGTTCACGGCCTTCCTCCTTGATGATCCGGGCCAGTTGCAACCCCGTCAGAATGCCGTCACCGGTGGTAACGTAATCGGAAAATATGATATGCCCGGATTGTTCCCCTCCCAGGTTGAAACCGCCCTCGACCATCTTTTCCAGAACATAGCGGTCACCCACAGCCGTTCTCACTACCTTGAAACCGTTTTGTTCCGCCGCGATATCCAGTCCGCCATTGCTCATCACGGTAGCCACCAGCGTATTTTTCTTCAAACGGTGTTTTTTTCGCAGATATGACGAAAAAATGAGCATCAGCAGATCTCCATCCACGACCTCACCATTTTCATCAACAGCGATCAGCCTGTCGGCATCCCCGTCAAAAGCAAGCCCCATCATGGCCCCGGTTTCCCTGACCGTTTCCTGCAGAAGACGGGGATTGGTTGAACCGCAACCGACATTTATATTCGTACCATCGGGAGCATCGTTCAAAGTCGTTATCCTGGCACCCAGGGCAGAAAACAGTTCCGGGGCCAATTTGTAGGCTGCCCCATGGGCACAATCGATAACCACGTGCATCCCGCTCAGGTCCGAGCAGATTTCTTTCAAAAAACGACCATAAATATTGATGGCATCGTGGTCTGTCTCCACCTTGCCTACGTCTTTTCCCCGAGGGCGGGGCAGGTGGTCTTCACTGAAATAGAGTCTTTCCAGTTCCATTTCCATGTCATCGGACAGCTTGAAACCCGATGCGTCAAATATTTTCAAACCATTATCTTCGATAGGGTTATGCGAGGCAGAGATCATTATCCCGGCCACCGCTCCCCGTTCCCGGGTCAGATATGCCAATGCCGGTGTGGGAAGTATCCCCACATCGAGCACATCCATACCCGAAGAACAGATGCCGGCGTTAATAGCCGATTCCAGCATATCACCGGATTTGCGCGTGTCCTTGCCCACCACAATAAAGGATGATGCACGGTCCTCCTTCAGAAGGAAAGCACAGATGCGTCCGATACGATAGGCCATTTCCGGGGTCAGTTCCCGGTTGGCTACCCCCCTTATTCCATCGGTACCAAACAATTTTTTCAAACAAAAAACCTCCATATCCATATTCAATATATATTATGGAACAATAATGCGATCGCTACCGGGGGCACCCGTTTTACTTTTGTTGCCGGATCTTCACCTCTGCACTGACCGGCAAGAAAGAAACGATGGAAAGCCCCTCGGGCGGATTTATTTTTATGTCAACTTTATGATCGCCGTTTCCGATATCCTTCAGATCAACAAATGCCACCATGCTTTCCGGGCCTTTGTCCTGGAGATTTTCCGGCAACCCTTCCAGAACAACACTCACACTTTCAGGCATTTCCGATACTTCCAGGCTTTCCTCAAGATTGACGTAGACAAGCGGGACATCCTCCAGGATCTTTCTTTTGGGAAGAACCTGGAACAATGTATCACCGACCACGAATAGCCAGAGAATCACGGCCAGAAATACCGATAATAAAATGATGGTGAGGTGTTTCTTGTTAAAATATTTTGCCAGTAGCATCAGGAAAACCTCCATGGCCAGATGTTATTGTTGCCATTTATGCTGCGCGGTGCGCAGAGTTCTTCCAGCAGGTTGCGCAGTGATTTCTCGTCGAGATAGCGGGTCAGCCTCCCCGCATAGGCCAGAGAAACGACCCCCGTTTCTTCCGAAACGATGATCACCACGGCATCCGTTTCCTCGGTAACGCCGATCGCTGCCCGATGCCTGGTTCCCAGTTCCTTGCTCAGGTTCGGCCTCTCGGTAAGGGGAAGATAGCATCCGGCGGCGACAACCTGATTCCCCCTGATGATTACCGCGCCATCGTGCAGCGGGCTCCGGGGGAAAAATATGTTGATCAGCAATTCTGCCGAAATGGTTCCTTCAACGCTTATGCCCGTCTCGATGTATTCCTTGAGCCCGGTTTCCATCTCCACCACTATCAACGCCCCGAAACGTTTTTTTACCAACACCGGAATGGCCTTTACAATCTCATTCAAGAAATGATCGAATTCCTTGGGCCCCCACGGAGAACGTTGAAAAATCTTGCCACGTCCCAGTTGCTCCAGAGCCCTTCTCAACTCCGGTTGAAAGACAATGGGAATAGCGATCAGGCCAACGGTCATGGCCTGACGGAGAATCCAGTTCAAAGTGTTCAATCCAAGTTTATCACTGAATACAGTGGCCAGGAGGAGCAACACCAATCCCTTTACAAGCTGTTCTGCCCTGGTACCTTTGATCAGAAGGATGAGGCGGTAAAAAATGACAGTAATGATGAGTATATCAATGATATCCCGCCAGCCAAGATTAATTTGTTGCAATCCAGCAATGATTCGTTCCAGTATCCACAAAAGAATGACCCCTCATCTATTTATCCCTCAATATTAGAATATAAAATGAAATATGCAATTTTGCAAACCCTATTTTTATCCCCGGGACAACAATATATTCGATATGTAAAATAAGTGTCTACAGTATGGATAGTTCTATTTTTTTCAATGAATACCTGCCCATCATTGCAAAGTCAACACAGGTATCATTTATTGTTTTTCCAGAAGTCACGGGTCAACTTCATTATCAAGCCACCGAGAGAAATTACCCCGATCAGGTTGGGGATCGCCATGAACAGATTGAGGGTGTCGGCAGCAGCCCAGACGGATCGAAGCCCCCCCACGGAACCAATTACGATAAAAATTATCCATAGAAGCCGATAATAGAACTGGCCCCCCTTGAACAGGTACTGGAAGCACTTTTCCCCGTAATAGGACCAGGAGACAAGGGTGGAAAAAGCAAAGAAAATCAATCCTATCGTTACAAGGGCACCTCCCCCGGGGATACCGCGGTTGAAGGCTTCCACAGTCATCGAAGCCCCTTCATGCGACGTGGTCCAGGCCCCGGTGACCAACAGGGCCAGCGCGGTGAAGGTGCAGACAATGTGCGTATCGATGATCACTTCGATGATGCCCCACAACCCCTGCCTGGCCGGGTGGTCGGTAACCGCGGCCGCGTGAGCAATGGAAGCGCTCCCCAGTCCGGCCTCGTTGGTGAACACCCCCCTGGAGACACCGTAGCGCAGGGCATGCATTACTCCGGCGCCGGCAAATCCCCCCAGAGCGGCAGTACCAGTGAATGCACCGCGAAAGATCAGGGAAAAAGCAGCGGGAATCTGGCGATAAAATACAGCCATGATTGCCAGGATGCTGCCAACATATAAAACCGACATGATGGGAACCAACCCGGCTGTGAAGGATCCGATTCTTCTGATGCCGCCGATGATTACCAGGGCAGTGATGACGGCCAGGACAACCCCGGAAACAATGGGCGGAACACCCGCTGTCGTCTCCAGAGCATCGGCCATCGAATTGACCTGGACCATGTTGCCGATGCCAAAGGCAGCGAGGGAACCGGCCAATGCAAACAAATAGGCCAGAAAACGATTGTTGAGCCCGTGATCGAGCACATACATGGGGCCCCCGGAAATAGACCCCTGGCCGTCTCTATCCTCTTGCCGGTAATGTACAGCCAGGACAATCTCGGCATATTTGGTTATCGCACCCAGAAAACCGGAAAGCCACAACCAGAAGATGGCTCCCGGGCCGCCCATCGCGATTGCCGTGGCCACGCCGGCAATGTTTCCCGTGCCCACCGTGGCCGCAAGAGCCGTGGTCAGCGCCTGATAGGGGGGGATGTCCCCTTTCCCGTCGTATACCTTGCGCTCTCGCCTGGAGAAAACTCTGTAAATGATGGCCGGCAGATAAATGATCTGAAAGAATCTGCTTCTGATGGTCAGATACAGGCCCGTGGCCAGAATGACCACGGCCAGGGGTATACCGCCGATCCATTTCAAGAAAATGCCTATATATTCAATCACCAGAAAAAACATATTATCACCCAGAACGATCATCGCTCCTTGATCCAGTACTATTAGTATTGATAACAGGCGATTAATAATTCCCTCCGGGGGAAATGTCAGGCGGAGTTTTTCCCGTAAAGAGGTAGATGCAGTCCGCAGTTATTGCATCTTTCTTCATCCATGCCCACCAGCAAGGTACGATAGCCTCTTCGTCTGATAAGAAGGTTTTGACAGCGCGGACAGATAGTGTCGGAATACCCATCGCTTTCCGGGACATTGCCGACGTAAACATAGTTCAATTTCTCCCGTGCCAGATTTCTGGCCTGCTCCAGGGTTTCCAGCGGCGTCGGTGGAAGCGGCAATTGATAATGCGGAAAATATCTGGAAAGATGAAGGGGGATGTCGGGATCGAGCCCGGCCAACCAGGAAGCCAATGATACCATCTCGTCCGCTGTATCATTGAGAGTGGGGATAATCAGGGTCGTAACCTCCAGATGAAAGCGGGAAACAGAGTATTCGATGGTCTTCTTCACCGCCTCCAGTGAGCCATCACAGTAACGTCGATAAAAATCATCGTTGAAGCTCTTCAAATCGATATTCAAGGCGTCGATAAAAGGAGATAATTCCTTCAAAGCTTCGTGGGAGATAAAACCGTTTGTAACCAGCACGTTTCTGAAACCATGATCTTTGATTATTTTGGCAGTATCATGAACATACTCGTACCAGATCGTGGGTTCGTTGTAGGTATAGGCCACCCCTATGGAATCCTTGAAGTCTTTGTTGAGGTGATCGAGGATATCCGCAGGTTTCAAAATATCGGCGCCACCCCCGGAAACATCCCCATGCGCCAGAGTCCAGTTCTGACAGAAACGACAGCGGAAATTGCATCCCCATGTACCTATGGAAAGAATTTTCCGCCCGGGATAGAAATGATAGAGCGGTTTCTTTTCAATGGGATCATCAGCAATGGAAGCACAGAGCCCGTAGTTGAGAGTGTAAAGTTCCCCTTCCATTACCTGCCGCACGCCGCAGATCCCCTTTTTACCCTCCTTGATCAGACAACCATGGGGGCAGAGGCGGCAACGGACATGATCCCCCTGACGTGTATAAAATCGCGCTCTTTCAAGTTTCAGTGTTGTTATGCCCCTTTCCCTTTTTTTACATCAAAACTGACGGTTCACGGCCCAAATAGCCCTGCATGGGCAAACCTGTGGACTCCCGAACGGAACATTGACGGAAAGCCCAAACCTTTACTCCGGATAGCGGGTAACCGTGAAGCGAAAGATTTCATAAGGTTGTTTTGGCGATATCCTTGCTTTCTGCAAAGCGATGTTGAGCTGGTCCTGAACGGTATTTACCCCTTCAAGGTCCGGCAGGAGCAATCCGCTCCGGGGGCCATGACGCACCACAACCCCGTATTTTCGGGGATCAAGTTCCGACGGATCGCTCACCGGTTCCAGCATGGAAAGCACATCAACCGAAATATCGATTTCCTTCAGTTCACGGGGATGAAGCTGCGGGAAACGCGGATCCTTGAAACCGGCGCTGATGGCATTGTTGATCGTCTCCCCGGCAATGTTTTCATGTGTCGGTTCGATGGTCCCTATACATCCACGCAACTGCCCCCTCCTTTTCAAAGTAACAAAAACACCACCGGCAAATTCCACCAACTCAGGAGGGAGGTCCTCATCGGGAACGATCACTTCTCCCCGCTCCAGGAAACCCTCGATGCTCCGGCGGGCCAGGGAAGTGATTGCTTTGCGGACACCATCCGGGTCCCTTTCCGGGTTGAGCGAAGCCACCATGTATCCCACTCCGAATGGGCCTTCATATGATAATATTTCCGGAGCAATATCCAGGCCGTAAAGAAACCCAAGGGACATGACTATGGAACGCAAAGCACACTCGCCTGCATCCTCCACCAGTGTCTGGTCCATATTCAATATCTCATCGATCCGGTTATCAGAAAGAAGCTTGATCAGAAGATCGTCGTATTCCTGTCCTCGCGGGCTGTACCCGGCCGGTGCACCCCGGAGCAGGCGGTGAGAAAGGTCGCCACTGGCAACAATCGCCGTCTTCAAACCCCGGCGGGCGGCCGCCCTGCGTATGACCTTTCCAAAAGCATACGTTTTTTCATAGGGAAGCAATCCGTAAGTGATGATCAAACCGGGTAGATCCACCCCCTGCTTTTCAAAATAGTGCAGGGGAACGGCAGCCCCGTGATCCAGTTCGGAAACAACAACTTCCAACGGAATATTGGCCTTCTGCGCCCCTTCTTCCAGATAGCTGCGCAATTCAACATCATTGCGAAAGGTCAGCTTGACATCCCCGGCACCGAATTTCCCAAAATCACCCGTTACAACATCCCCGCCGCTCACGGATATCGCATCCCTGAAAAGTGGCCCATGCGGGGTAATAATGATCAGCAGTTCGGCGCCCGAGTTGGCCAGGCGATAACCAAGCTCCCTCATGGCCCCTGACGTCTTCACCACCTTGACCAGTTCACCTTTCCCCACTTCCGGAACAAGAAGCGGAGGATGTGGCACGATACCTCCAAATACTACCCCATGGGATCCCTCCTCGTTTTCTCGCGTTGACATCATTGCATCTTGCAACCAGTTGCGCTTTCTCGAAACACCCCGTGTACTCCATCAAAACAGAAAACGCAGCCTGGCAACATGAAAAGCCATTCTATATTCTTCCATGTTGCTTTTATTCTATCATCTGCGGCTTTTTTTTCAACCATTGCCCCGGGGAGGATGGCAAAACCTATCAACTCCTTGCTTTTATTCATGATGGGGCCGGATACGGGTGGTATCCGTTTTTTCCCGGATGCTTCTGCTGTATCCTGACAAAACACTCTTTCAATGATGGAAAACGAGGCATATCCTGGGCTTTCGTTGGGGAAATGAAGTGGAAAAATAAACTGCAGGGGCATTTCAGGTTCATCGCTGTCATTTTCAGAACCACATCGCTCCGGGGGTTCCGGCCCTTGCCCGGGAGGCCAAAGTGAGGGCATTGGCACCGGGGTCACTTCTCCTTGAAGTAACGAAATACCCCTTTGGAGATGGCCAGAGCCACTTTTTTCTGATACTCCGGATCCAGAAGAAGTTTGATTTCTTCCGGGTTGGAAATGAAACCCACCTCGATGATAACTGCAGGAACGGGGGAACGTTCCAGGATAAAATATGCCCCCTCATGCGCCTCACGGTCGGTATTCTGCAACCCGGCAACCAGTTCTTCCTGTATCACCTCTGCCAGGCGTTTACTTTCTTCATCATTCTTGTAAAAAGTCTGACTTCCCGACCACACCGGTGACTCCATCCAGTTTGCGTGGATACTGATCAAGATATCGGCATCCGATCTGGCAATGATTTTCAACCGATTGGACAATTCTCTTCTCTTTCTTGAATCGGCGGGAAGTTCAAGCAGATCCTCATCGTCTTCCCTGGTCATCACCACTTTGGCCCCTTTTTTACCCAGTATCAGCTCGATATGACGCGATATCTCCAGCACGATATCTTTTTCGTAGATGTCACCTCTTGTGGCTCCGGGATCGTACCCCCCATGTCCCGGGTCTATAACCACGCCGTACCCGAGCAGGGGAAAAGAAAAAACAGTCTCCCGTGATGTATACAGGTAAGTGGAATAGATGATGGCCCCGATAAGGATCAACGTCAGTACTGTTGACACTGTTATGATCCTGATGTCGCGCCGACAATAAAAAATATGCATATATCCTCGTTCTCCTTTACCATATTAAAAAAATATGGCAGTTGAACAGGGAATATGCCATCAGCAAAATTTTTAATGATGATCTTCACCATGGAATACGCTTTCTTGTTAGGCCACACGAATTCAGATACAATCATTATGGCAATCTTTTTGAAATCTGTGATCAGGGGTCCGAACATGGAAAACAATCATTCCCTTTCCGAAGAAGAACGGGTTACTTACTTGAAGATATTCATGGTGTTTTTGAAAATCGGGGCATTAACATTCGGCGGCGGATATGTAATGATACCTTTGATCCGGGAAGAGCTGGTCATCAGAAGGTCCTGGCTGAAGCCCCGGGAATTTTACGATATCATGGCCCTGATCCAGGGACTTCCCGGCCCACTGGCCTTGAATACGGCCATAACAGCCGGAAAGAAATTGGCCGGCAACAAAGGCAGCCTTCTGGCCTCGGCGGGAGTGATACTGCCCTCGTTTTTGCTTATCTTGCTCATCGCCGCTTATTTCATGCCCCTGATACAGAACACTCACCATGCAACGGCTGCTTTTTATGGAATCAGACCGGCGGTAACGGCCCTCATTGTCACGGCATGCATCAATATTGGCCGGGACATGCTCCGTGGCAAGGCAGCATTTGTCATTCTGGCAGCCCTTCTGGTCATGGGGTTGTGGCTACACCTGCACCCCCTTGCCCTCCTCCTGATCGGTGGCCTGAGTGGATGGCTCCACTATAAAAAGAAAGGAGAACCATCATAACATGCCCTGGGAAACAATCCCCCGGCTTCTCTGGTCCTTCATCAAAATCGGCCTCTTCAGTTTTGGAGGGGGCTATGCCATGCTGCCCCTCGTGGAAATGGAGGTGATTGAAAAAGGTTGGCTGTCGGCACAGGAATTCGTTGATATAATTGCCATTGCGGAGATGACCCCGGGCACCATAGCCATAAACACGGCCACCTTTACCGGCTATCGTATAGCCGGTTTACCCGGCGCTATCACGGCCACCATCGGGGTGATCCTCCCCTCGTTGATAATCGGTTTTATCTTTGCAGACCTGCTTTTGAAGTTCAGGGACAATCCCACAAGTGTTTCCATATTCAAAGGATTGAGGCCGGCATTCATCGCCCTCATCATCATGGCATCATTGTTCATTGCCAGAAACTCCCTGGTGGATATGACCACTGTTATGATTTTTGCTGTTCTGCTCGGGGTGGGCCTTCTGCGCAGAACGAATCCTTTTTACATCATCATTATCGGGGCAATCCTGGGGTTGATCCTGTACCCATCGTAGTATTGATTCGTACCGCTACCCGGGGCATATATATTATCTTGCAGTTCCGATTATTCTTTCAATGCACTCAATATCGAGCGCAGCCTTTCGCGATAACCCGCATTTTCAATGATTGTTCCTGTAACCACTATATCCGCTCCTGCCTGTCGCATTCTCCGTGCATCAATGGCCGTACGTACCCCCCCGCCAACAATGAGGGGAACCCTTATTTCTCTCTTGACTGCCCTGATCATATTGGCGGGAATCGGTTGTGAAGCCCCGTTACCGGCCTCCAGGAAAACATATCTCATCCCCATGTACTCGGCGGTGAGGGCGTAATCGATTGCTCTCCAGCGGTTGTCACGCGGGACCAGTTCCGCCTCTCCGATCTCTCCGGTTTTCATACCTGGTTCGATAACAATGTAACCTACAGGTATTACCTCCATATCCATCTTCTTCAGCAAAAAAGAAGCTTTGGTGTGGGCACCGGTGATAAAATATGGATTGCGGGAATTTATCATGCTAAGAAAAAGGATAGCATCAAAGCCAAAACCCAACGCTTCCGATCCGGAAGGAAAATAGACAACCGGTATCTTCACTTTTTGCTTTATGGCCGCGGTGGTTTCCACCAGGCTTCGTTGGGTTACCCCCTTGCTACCTGCCACGAAGATCAGATCGCTGCCTACCTCCTGAGCAGTATAAGCCAGCCGGGCAGCCACTTCCGAAACCTGCCGCAGGGGATCGATCAAGGTAATATGCACGGTCCCCTTATCCAGTTTCTTGCTTACATAATCGTCAATAGTCATGTGAATATCCCACTTTTAAATTGATAGTTCAAAAAATGGCGGTTGCTAATTTTTATTATAGTCAAGAAACATGCGTTTGACAACTGCTAACATTTCCCTTATTTAAATATTTCAAAACAATTCAAAGCTCCCACAAGAGTCAATCAAGTGTGACAAGCCCATGGGTACCTGCAAAATAACATTATGCCGGGGGATGTTTTAATAGAACGTTGGACAAATACCCAATTTGCATTATTTTTCGCGGACATTCCCCAGTTTCTCCTTCAGTACATTCAGATGTTCCGGTTTTTTCAATGGGAAATGCAAGGAACGGGTCTCTCCGGGACGTGCAAAAAGAAAAATTACCTCCTTGATCTCCCGGGCAGTTGCTTTTTCCAGAGCATGGGCATAGAACAGCCCCTGCAAGCGGTATCTTTGAAAACGCTCTTCCAATCCCTTTCCGGAAACATTGTCAGTTTTGTAATCAACGATGACCAGCCCCCCGGGTTCTTCAAAGACCAGGTCTATAAAGCCTTCATGAATTTTCTCGTTGAAACCAAGGGCAAACGGAACTTCCCGGTAAACAGCCGCACTGCGATTTGCCCTTTCTATCACCGGACTCTTGCAGGTCTTTCTGACCATGGCCAGAAGCATCTCCTGCTCCTGTTGGTTCAATCCCCAGAATCCTGACGCCTCCTGTGTATGGTGAAACAGATCTTCTTCCGTAGCGTTGTGCAAGTCGATTCTTTCCATCACCATGTGAAAGGCAGAACCATAACTGACACCTCCGGAATCCATACCACCCGCCCTGCTGTATTCCATCTCACCCTGGTTTTCCAGATCACCCATCAGTGCACTTGCACTGACGACCTTCGGCTCCTGCACCCCCCGGGAAATTATGCCTCGCAGGTTGCTTTCCCATTCGACACGAAGATCCGGCAGGGATAATTCCTTATCCTCCCCTGTTTTTGCACGATCCCGGTTCACATCCGTCAGCGGAGCAGTTTTCCGTGCGAAAAATTCCTCATCAGGCTCAACAATTCGACACATTTCCCGGGAAATGGCGCCTTTCTCCCTGATCGTGTTGATATATCCAAGATAGCCGGAACTTTTTTCACATTTTTCCGTCAGCGGGAGAACGAGGTAATCGCGCGCCCTGGTAGCCGCTACATAGAAGAGCCTCCTTTGCTCGGCTTCCAGACGATTTGTTTCCTCTTCCTTGAGTTCATCAAAACCATAGGAGGAGAAACCCGAAGGACCCCCCTTTATCTCGAATCGGCTTTCGAGCCGGTCGGCCACAAATTTTACTTTTCCCGACTGGGAAACGCCAAAAAGGTTGACCAGGACAACCATGTTGAATTCCAGGCCCTTGGAACGGTGGATGGTGATCAGTTGAAGTGCACGCGTGTCTTTCTCGGTGAGGATGGATTCCGTTTCTTCCTTTCCGGAATCGATCTTCTGTTTCAGCCAGGAGTTAAACCGACGCAATGTAAACACATCGCTATCTTCCAATGAACGTGATATTTCCAGAACCTTCGCCAGATTGGAGAAAGCCTGCTCCCCGTGATACTGCAAGGATAACCGGCTGCAAGCACCGGTCAGATACAATACTTTTTGCAGATAGGCGGACAGGCCCCCTTCCAGTTTCTGCCGATGAAGATCGTGCATGACGGTGAAAGCTTCCTTGATCCCCTTGAATCGTGAAGGGACCGATTCACTGGCAAGGTAATTCAGGCGGCCGCCGTTTTTGATATACAGTAACAATTCCTCATCGGAGATGCCAAAAAAATATTTCAGTGCAGCTACCAATGCCACGCCGTGGAAAGGGTTATCCAGAGAAACAAGCAAATTGATAAAACTTATGACCTCATAACGCTGGTAGAACAACTTCCCCCCTTCCAGATGGTAAGGGATCGATTCCTTCTTCAATGCCTGCAGGTAGATATCCAACCCGGTCGTGGCAGGAAAAAGAATCCCGATATCTTCCCACGAAAGCGGCCTGTCATTCTCCTTCCCCCCGACAGGCATCCTGTTTTCGACAGCTCCCTTGATGAAAGATGCCACGAGGGCGGCCTCCGCCTTGCGTTTCTCTTCGGAGCTGAATTCCCCCACTTCCTCGGGCAACTCAAGCACGATGACTCCCCTGTCAACCCCGGGCAGCCGATCGCGGTAAGAATGCAAATCTTCATAATGAGGCTGATAGTGTTTCCCCGGAACAGGGATGATCAACTCCGAAAAAGAACGGTTAACCCAGTCTATGATAGAAGGCACCGTCCGGAAGTTCTGAACTATTTTGATTACTTCCCCCTGATCCAGGACCAGCCTTTTGGCTTCCTCGTAAATTTCAATATCGGCCCTCCGGAAACGGTAGATGGCCTGTTTGGGGTCGCCAACGATGAATAGCTTGCCGGGAATCATCTTCACCTCGTTCCAGTTGACGGCCAGAGGTTCTTCTTCCGCCAGAAAGAAAATGATTTCCGCCTGCAGAGGATCGGTGTCCTGGAATTCATCGATCAGAAGATGGGAATAACGTTTCTGGAAGTAACGCCGGATCTCGACATTATCCTTGACCAGATCACGTGCTTTGATCAGCAGGTCGTTGAAATCCAGCACGCCTGCCTCCTTCTTTTTTTCCTCCACATATCTTAGATAACCTTTCAGCCAATCGATGATCTCATCGATGATGGATGAAGTTATGACGCTTCTGATTCTTCTTTGAGCGCCCTGTATGTTCACGGAGATCTTTTTCTGAGCGGTGCAATTATCCGGGGGAGACCAGTTTTTCTTGTTGCCCTTTTTCCCAACCGCCGGCATCTGGAACAGAATCGACTTCAAAAGGTCATCATTCTTCAACATGCGGCTGGAATTCAACCAATCCGCCAGTGCCATATACTGTTGATACCCCGCATCATCCCTGTCGACACAACTTTCCGCCAGGTCTGCAACAAGCTGAAACTCATTCTCCAACGAGGCCATGAAACTCTCCCCCGTCAGCGGGGGAGAAACCCTGCTGCTACCTTCCTGTACCATATCCCGATGATTGTAAAGCAACAGTGACAGTTCCCGCAGATGACTTTCGCTGAACTTGAAGTCAAGGGCACGCTCCAGAGCGGCGCGGTTGGCATCCAATTCTTTCAGGAACCAGTCATCCCATGCCCCGCTGCAAAGTGAATCTGTTTCTTCCGCATCAAGAACCCGGAAAAGAGGATCGATTCCCGCCTCGACGGGCCGCTCACGGAGCAGGGATGTGGCAAAAGAATGGATCGTCTTGATAGGGGCATACTCGATCTCCCCGAGCGCTCTGATGATCCTGTCCCGCTGTCGATCGGGCAAATCTGTCATCAGTTCACGCTCAAACCCTTCACGCAACCTCTCTTTGATTTCTGCAGCTGCCTTCTCTGTGAAGGTTACCGCCACGATACGATCAAGATGGGCCCCCTCGACCGTAACAAGATTTATCAGGCGCCTGATAAGCAAACTGGTCTTTCCCGTGCCCGCCCCGGCCTCGACCCAGAATGTAGTGGAAAAATCACGGGAAATTTTCTCGCGATCATCCCTGTCAACTGGCACCCGTTCTTTCCTGCCCATCTACCTCTTTGCTCCTTTCAGCCCCATCATAAAACAAACTCAACGATATCCCTGAAACTTTTTATCCGGGGGTCTTCTTCTTTTCGTTGATAAACTTGTTTGATATCACGGCCGCAGATATCGTGATAATCACAAAAAGAACATGAGATTGCCGAGGATGGATAGGGAAAAAACATGCCTCCCGAAATACCATCCATAACCACGGTTAACACCTGTTCAAACAACGGCATTTTTTTTACCATCGTTGTACCGGGGAAATCCACTTTTTTGAAAGCGGCATCCCGCGATACATAGTAAAATGAAGCTGTTATATTGTCGTAGCTGTCCATACGGCATATTTCCCTGGCCGCCAATATATAAACTGCCAGCTGCAACATGAGGCCCTCCTGCATCTTTTTTCTGGTATATGACAGCGGTCTCCCCGTCTTGTAATCGATGATATTTATTTTTTCTTCCGATCTGTCCAGGCGGTCGATCCTGCCTCTGAAGCGGACAGCCCGGCCATCTTCCGGCTTGACAGCAACATCAAAGGGTATCTCGAAATCGGAGGGAACCCCGGGATGGCCAAGCCTTGCTTCATGCCGCAGCAGCTCCAGCATATCATCCCTGATATTCTTCCGGTCAGTTTTCCAGAGAAGCTGATGCCCCGTCTCCCCCCTTCTCTCCGCCTGGCTGAAACAATCCTCCAGCACCTCCTCCATTATTGACGAGGCTTCTGCCAAGCTCTTCCCGTCAAGAGGCAGGATTCGCTCCCTGTTCGCCCGCTGATAGAACCTCTCCAGTATTTCATGGACCAGGGAACCCTTCGCCAGGGGTTCGATACGCATCGGACCTTCCGCCTCCCCCGGAAGCCCCAGGCCGATCAGATTCTTGAGGAAGAAACAGTAGGGACATCTCAGATAGTCGGCCATGAAGCTAACCGACAGGTGCCTTTTGTATGGATCGTAGTTTTCAATGACATACTCTATCCCTTCTTCCCCCATCATCCCTTCGTACGCGGTGAAGGTAGGCTTCTGGCGTTGCTTATGCGCCCGCCGAGCATCCGCAAACCAGGGATAATTTGCGGCAAAATATTCATCCAACTTGCCCCCCGGCACCCCCGACCGGATCAGACTGCGTTCGAACTCCTCGGGAAAGATGGTTTCCCGGGGACGGAGAATATGATTGGAAGCGATATGCCTGTAGCCGGGGAAAGAGGGGATGTTCTCGGCCGTGCAAAAACTGCCCATGACCGCCTCTACCGCTCTCAAAAGATACCGGGACGGCATCTGCTCATCCCCGCTTATGCTGTTGAAGCGTGGAAAGGACAGGATCAGCCGCTCCCCGGCGCTGCTGATTGCACCCGCGAAGGAGAGGGCTTCATATGCCGATGCTTCCCTTCGTAGAGCAAGCCTGCTGCCCAGCTGTTTTCTTTCTTCATCGGGAATGAGGGGATCCTGGCGCACCGCCCCCGGAAACATTCCACTCCTCATTCCCGGTATAAATACAATCTTGAATCTGAGGCTCTGTGCCCTGTCAAGAGAGCATACCGTTACCCCCTGCTGGAAACTTCCGTGGGGAATATACGTTTCCTTCAATATGTCCAGAACGATCTCCCTCACATCCCGGAAGCTTACCTCTCCTTCCTCGATCATATCGAGCCCCTTCAGAAGCAGAATCACCTTGAGGATCTCGTTGTACCCCCTCCCCTCAAGAAAAAAATCCTGTATGAACTTTTCCAGCGCGCCGACGATATCCGTCCATCTACCACTATCGGGAATCCCCGCCAGTGCAGTCTGAATATGTTTGACAAACAGGCGGAACAATTTCAGTTGTGACAGCTGCTCCCCCTTTTCTTCCCGATCATTCTCTTCTGTTTCCATATCGCTCTTCATCTTTTCGTACAGCCGGCCCAACCCCTGTTCCCAATTATCGATTCCTTCGGTTATACCGGCCATCACCGAAAAGTGGTCCCAGAGCGGTACGGAGGGTGCCGTTGCGGTCCCCAGAACACGGGCATAGTCGAAGGGAGCAATGTCCAGCAACTCCATCACCTCTTTGCGCTCCCACATCCCCCCGCATAGCTGCAAGGACATTATCAGGGCCATGCCTGCACGGGTGGCGTGCAGCCTGCGTCCCATGGGCATATAATACGGCAATCCCAGGCCCTCGAAAATCCCCGCCAGCAGAGGATAATATTGGGCGTCTCTAACCAGCACAGCCATATCATTGAAAGAATACCCCTCCGCGACAAAGCCCATGATCCGGCGGCAGATCTCCTCCGCTTCCTTTACTTCCCCGGGCGCCGACCAGACTTGAAAGGAGTGATCATCACCCTTGGGTTCATAGCCACTACCGGGCGTTATCGCGGAAAACAGGCGATCCTGCAACCTTGAAATCCCATCGCCAACAACCGGGGCTGTGCCATCTTCTTTCTTCTCCACTTCAAAACCTTTCATCTCAAACCATGACAGGAACTCGTGTCCATGGGTATGACTGCTCACAGAACGGGGCAGGAAAAAAGTCATATCGGTGATGGAAGCCAGCTCGGCAAGCCATTCTTTCTGCCTGCTGTTAAAGCGATACAAACCGTAGACCATTATTCCAGGCAGCGACCGGCCCGCCAACTCGAGACGGGGCAGATCCTTGATGGACAGAGGCGAGGCGGAAAACCGATCAAGGATATGATTGTAATCCCGGTACAGCTGTTGCAAGATGCGATTCTTCGGCGTATCGGCTTCTATAGCATCGATCCCTGCTTCTTGCAACTCCTGAAATGTCCTTCGCAGAGCTTTGGAAAAACCGGCAAACTCCTGCACCGGTTCGAAATACGAGCCCGGAGGTATCCCCCGGGCCAGAATACGGCAGATCCTCTCCTCCCCATGATAGGGGAGCGCTCTTTTTCTATCCTGCCCGTAACGCTCAGCCAGTTCCCTGGTCAGATCGGCCAGCGTGCAGAAATGCACATTGGCATGATCCAGGCCCTTCAATACCAGCATGCGGCGAAGGTAAACCCCTGCCAGGTTGGAGTTCACCACGACCTTGATCGGCATCATGGGATCCCTGCTTTTCAGAGATGAAATTTCCTCGAAAAGTTTTGCCTCCAGTTGTTCCAGACTTCCCAGGCAGACCCTGTTTCCGTTACTTGAATGGTCCATGGCCAATTGCGGATCCGGGCACCGGCCCGAAACCAACCTCACCTTCCGTACCTTCATATTTTTGCTTTATTATCCTAGATTATTTGTTCGCTCCGGGGGACCTTATTTCCTTGAAAAAGTGGAAAATAAATAAAGCACCCGCGAAATAAAGGAGTGCTTTTCTTTTTCTGATGGTGAATGATATAGATATTACTTTATCTTTTTGAGAACCGGGGTACGTGCTATAATATGATTAAAATTATTAAATAATTGAGGGAAAGGGGAGGGTAAAAGGCAGCATCCCCAACTTGCAATATTTAGACCACCAAACTCTCGGAAACATTCCTAATTAAATTGTGAAAAGTAATGGTATATAACAACTATATGAAATGAGGGAGAAAATGAATAATATTTTTTCATTTTCAACTATTGAATTATCAAACGTTTTTGTTAATAGAGGATTTTTTGGGCGATTAAGCCAATTAACGCTCCAGCATATAAATGCATCTTGTTTTTGCGCAGTGTAAAGCAATTGGCAAAGGCGAGAGAAAATTATAGAGGGACCTTCCTCTGTCTTTGGCATTTTGAATAGGAGGAATCAACTAATGAAAGATATTATGGAAGCTCTTATGAAAAAGGAGGAACTAATACCTGACGAGCACGATGGGAGTTATGAATTGGTCAGGGAAACAGTAAAAGCATTGTCAACTGTAACTGTTGATAATTTAAAAGTCGAAGATTTGAATTTACTATATTTTTCCACAGTAGGAACTTTCCGCAGGTCTTATAAGCATAAGAAGTTATGTATAAATAACAGCAGTTTAAGTACCTTTGAAAAAGAAAGACTTCATGGGATACTAAAAAGAATTAGGGAAAAAGCAAATAATGGTGACTATAGTAGTCACGGCAAATCAGATCACATGGGCATGTTCGGCACAGGTATAGGCAAATTACGAGTAAGCGAAGAAAATAGCAAAAAGTTTATCAAACTATGTATTGATATTTTGGCTATGGATGATGAAGATAGTATAATAAACACTGCTGAACCTCTTCTGAAAAGTTATATGAAGGGATTGGGCGTTGCATCCATAAGCCAGATATTACATTGCTTGAAACCGTATGTATTCCCTATTCTAAATAATGGAACAGGTTGGGGCATAGAAGCATATAAAAACTTAGGTATCAAATTGATTAAACCCAAGGAAACGATTCATTACATAGAGAATACCAAGAGAATAAAAAAGTTTAGAGATGAAAACTTTAAATTTAAAAACTATAGAATATTTGATATG